>ERZ761609.105-NODE-105-length-117419-cov-49.350363_pt1 | contig 117419 bp, 95 predicted proteins | sample MGYA00511163_ERZ761609 | MGnify/ENA primary metagenome ERZ761609 (study PRJEB28899, sample SAMN02445070) | bioreactor sludge metagenome | biome: EBPR sludge | place: Australia: Brisbane, Thorneside Wastewater Treatment Plant | collected 2011-12-16 ... | reverse complement strand
TAATCAGGTAATGCGGAATTGTATTCCGCGAGTAGAAACTTGTAGCGCGGAATTGCATTCCGCGAGTAGAAACTTGTAGCGCGGAATTGTATTCCGCGAATATTAACAACTAACGAGGTGTTGTTTTATGTAAATTATCAGATTCATTAAATGGAATTATATTCGATTCACATAATTATTAATTATCAAACATAAATCTTAGTATATGTTTAAGTAATTATCAGAATACTTACATTTCTAAAAATTACCTGCCTCAGCGGATTCTGATTTGAATGAGATTTTTTTTATGATTTCGTTTATAATTTTTTCTTGTCTTATTTTTTTCCGGATAATAAAATTACTGCAAAGATGATTTTTGTCATATTACCTGATATTGTCTTTTAAATTATTATTAATGAAAGTAAATTAATTCGAACCTAAAATTATTAATTAAAATGCCAAAAACTACTAAATCTAAAACAAAGTTTGTATCTGCGGAAGAAGCAGTAAAATCAATCAGATCTGGTGACAATGTTTATGTGCAGGCAAACTGCTCTTTCCCTCATGTACTTATAGAAAATCTTTGCAAAAGATATAAAGAATTAACTGATGTAAAAATATTACAGCTAATGACTTTCTTGGATGCACCTTATGTTAAACCGGAAATGGAAGGACATTTCCACTTGATCTCTCTCTTTACAGGTGCAAATGTCAGAAAAGCTGTAAATGAAGGACGTGCTGATTTTATTCCTGTTTTTCTTTCTGAAATTCCGCTTCTGATTGAAAACGGAAAACTTCCCATAGATGTTTGTCTGCTTCACCTCTCTCCGCCAGATGATCACGGTTTCTGCTCTTATGGTATAAGCAATGAATGCTCAAAAACTGCAGCAGAACATTCCAAATTGATTATTGCGCAGATCAATCCTAATATGCCAAGAGTTCTAGGCGATAATTTTATACATATTGATAAAATTGATTTTGCTGTCGAAATAAATGATCCTGTGCCTGAATTCGTTAATCAGAAAAATATCGCAGGCGACGAACTCGCAGCTTATGAAAAAATCGGACAGAATATTGCTGCACTGATCGAAAACGGTTCCACTCTGCAAATGGGAATCGGAATTATTCCTGATATGGTCCTTCAGTATCTTACTGATAAAAAAGATCTGGGTGTTCATACTGAAATGTTTTCCGACAATTTAATTGACCTTATCGACTCAGGTGTTATTAACGGCGAAAGAAAAACTCTTCTGCCGGGAAAAGTTGTATCTTCTTTTATTTTAGGATCTAAAAAAGTTTTTGATTATATGGATGATAATCCGGTGTTCGAATTCAGACCAACAATCTTTGTAAACGATCCGTTTATAATAGCAAGAAATGACCGAATGGTTTCCATTAATTCTGCTCTCGAAGTAGATCTCACCGGTCAGGTTTGCGCTGATTCTATCGGACCCAAAAATTACTCCGGATTCGGCGGACAGCTCGATTTTATAAGAGGAGCTTCAAGAAGTGAGAACGGAAAACCGATATTAGCTTTTACATCAACCGCAAAAGGCGGTAAACTTTCTAGAATTGCTCCGTTTCTTAAACAAGGTGCAGGTGTAACAACTACAAGGGCTGATGTTCATTATATTATAACTGAATTCGGAATTGCTGAGCTTTATGGTAAATCAATTCGTGAAAGAGTTAGAAGTCTTATTAATATTGCTCATCCTGATTTCAGAGAAGAACTCGAAAAATATGCATATGAAGTCAATTTTCTCAGAAAGTAATTTTTGTTTGTTTTATTGAATTTGTTTCCTGATCTGTAAGCAGAGTATTCTTACCGGCTTAAGTTGTAATTTTGAAAATAAATTGTTAGCCGGACATTTTATTTAATTATATATAAAATTTTTTTATTGGTATCCTGTCTGCAGATTTAAAATTCAGAAATAATAATTTTTCTCTGACTTCAATATTCTTTGTCAATTTGGTAATTTCTTTAAATGAGTTTAAAAAAACCTGAAGCAATTGTACTTGTAAGTGGCGGAATGGACAGTGCGCTTACTGCTGCTATTGCAGAAAAAAAATATAATCTTAATTTTTTACATGTCAATTACGGGCAAAAAACAGAAATGAGAGAGCTTAAGGCATTTAATGAAATATCGGTTTATTATAAGGTTACAAATAAACTGATTGCTGATATCAGTTACCTTGGAAAGATAGGTGGATCTTCTCTCACTGACTATAAACTTAAGATAGCAAAGGCAGATCTCAAAAGTAAAAATATACCGACAAGTTATGTTCCTTTCAGAAATGCCAATATTCTTTCTATCGCCGTAAGTTGGGCTGAAATAATTAATGCAGGAAAGATTTTCATCGGTGCTGTGGAAGAGGATTCCAGCGGATATCCTGACTGCAGGAAAGATTTTTTTAAATCTTTCAATGACATGATCCGGAAAGGCTCTAAAGCCGGATCCGGTATTAAAATTGTAACTCCGATAATTAATATGTCTAAAAAAGAAATTGTATTAAAATCTGTAAAAATCGGTTCACCTCTGCACCTGACTTGGTCTTGTTACAAAAATAATGCAATTGCTTGCGGAGAATGTGACAGCTGTGCTTTAAGATTAAGAGGTTTTCAGTCTGCCGGTGTTAAAGATCCGGTAATTTATAAAAAAATAATTTCATATAACTGATTTGGATAATAAAGAAATTTCAGAAAAACCAAAAGATAATCCGCTTGGAATACTGAACTTCTCAGCCGTTACTATTCTGATTGTATTATTTGTTTTTATTTTAAAAGAAATGCAGTCAATTCTCCTCCCGCTGTTTGTTGCAATTTTAATTACTTTTGCTTTTTTACCGCTTTATAATTTTCTTATAAAAAAAAAGGTACCGGCTGCTTTATCCTTAATTATTATAATTCTGATTCTGTTGATACTCGTTAATTCAGTCAGTATTTTTATAATTACAAGTATCAATTCATTCTCTCAGGAATTTCCGAAATACGAAGCAAAATTCCTTCATTTCTATCACTCATTATTACCGGCGTTAAATCTGAGCCCTGATGAATTATCAACTATAGAGCAATTTTTTAATATAAAGAATTTGCTGTTGGGAGGTAATCTTACAAGCGCAATCACAGGGATTCTAACAAATATTACTTCACTTCTGGGAAATTTTATTCTGATTATTTTTTATATAATTTTTTTACTGACTGAATCCGACAGCATAGGTAAAAGATTTTCAATCGCTTTCTCAGAAGAAAAAAATGCTTCATTAAAATATACTTTGGAACATATTATCGAAGGTCTGAGAAATTATATTTCCGGAAAGACAGTCCTGAGTCTTTTACAGTCACTACTGATTGGATTTATACTCTGGATTTGCGGTGTGGAGTTTTATGTGATCTGGGCTTTTCTTTTCTTTATAACAGACTTTATACCTAATATTGGATCTATGTTTGCATCTGTTTTTTTAACTTTGTTTATGATAATACAGTTTGAAAGTATTCTATTCCCTGTGATTATTCTTGCAGTTTTGATATTGATACAAAATCTGAAAGGTAATTTTTTAGAGCCGAAAATACTCGGAGCAAGACTCGATCTTAGTCCTTTTATGCTCTTTTTTTCTCTCATATTCTGGGGATATGTCTGGGGAGTTATAGGAATGGTTTTATCTGTACCTATAATGAATATGCTGAAAATTATTTTAATGAATGTTCCCTCGACAAAATATATTGCAATTTTAATGAGCAATAATCCTGATAAAAACCAAATTAAAATTTAAAAATATAAATATAATAAGGAGATAAAATGACTATCAGTAACAAATTACAAAAATGGGTTGACGAATGTGCCGCTCTTTGCAAACCCGATAAAATACACTGGTGCGACGGATCTGAAGAAGAATTTCAGTCCATTGCAAATATGCTTATTGAAAAAGGATCTGTAAAAAAACTTAATGAATCCAAAAGACCAAATAGTTATTACGCAATTTCTGATCCTACTGACGTTGCCAGAGTGGAAGACAGAACTTTTATTTGTTCAAAGAAAAAAGAAGATGCCGGTCCTACAAATAACTGGAAAGATCCGGATGAAATGAAAAAGCTTCTGAAAGGTATTTTTGACGGCTGCATGAAGGGAAGAACAATGTATGTAATCCCGTTCAGTATGGGTCCGCTCGGTTCAAAGATTGCCCATATTGGAGTTGAGATCACTGACTCACCATATGTTGTCATGAATATGAAAATTATGACCCGCATTGGATCAAAAGTTCTTGATGTGCTTGGTGACGGAGATTTCGTTCCTTGTCTGCATTCAGTTGGACATCCTCTTGCAGAAGGAGAGAAAGATGTAAACTGGCCGTGCAATAAAGAAAAATATATAGTTCAGTTCCCTGAAGAAAGAAGCATCTGGTCCTACGGTAGCGGTTACGGCGGAAATGCATTACTTGGTAAAAAATGTTTCGCGCTGAGAATTGCCTCAGCAATGGCAAGAGATGAAGGTTGGATGGCAGAGCATATGCTGATCGTCGGAATAACTTCTCCTGAAGGCGTGAAAAAATATATAGCTGCCGCTTTCCCGAGCGCCTGCGGAAAAACTAATCTGGCTATGCTCACCCCTACCATTCCGGGTTGGAAAGTGGAAACAGTAGGTGATGACATTGCATGGATGAAATTCGGAGATGACGGAAAACTTTATGCAATCAATCCGGAATATGGATTCTTCGGCGTCGCTCCGGGAACTTCATATGACACAAACGGAAATGCTATGAAATCTATGGAGAAGAATTCTTTGTTTACTAATGTTGCCCTTACTGACGACGGCGATGTATGGTGGGAAGGAATGACAAATGAAAAACCTCAACATCTCACAGACTGGCACGGTAATGACTGGACGCCCGATTCAAAAGAACCTTCTTCACATCCGAATTCCAGATTTACAGCTCCAGCTTCTCAGTGTCCTGTAATTGATAAAGACTGGGAAAATCCTAAAGGCGTTCCGATCTCTGCTATTCTGTTTGGCGGAAGAAGAGCGTCAGTTGTGCCGCTTGTTAATGAAGCTTTTGACTGGGAGTACGGCACTTTTCTCGGAGCATCAGTATCATCCGAAATGACAGCTGCAGCTGCCGGAGGACTCGGTCAGCTCAGACATGATCCGTTCGCAATGCTGCCTTTCTGCGGATATCATATGGGTGATTATTTCGCGCACTGGCTTAAAATGGGAAAGAAAAGCGATGCTGCTAATCTTCCGAAAATTTTCTATGTCAACTGGTTCAGAAAAGATGAAAACGGTAAATTTATATGGCCGGGATACGGTGACAATATCAGAGTGCTGAAATGGATCTTTGAAAGACTTGACGGATCGGATAAGTTTGAAGAAAAACCTTACGGCAGAATTCCATCTAAAGGAGCATTGGATACAAACGGTCTTAATATTTCGGATGAAGATCTTCAAAAACTTTTCGTGATCTCCAAAGAAGAAGGGCTTGCTGAAGTAAAAGAGTTAAGAGAATATTTTAAAATATTCGGTGATAAGCTACCTGCAGAACTATCCGATGAATTAAATAAACTTGAGTCCAGATATAATAATTTATAAAAAACATAAAAAGCGGGGCTAATTTATTAACCCCGCTTTTACTTTTATAAATCTTAATTACTTTTCTGTAACATCAAATTCCATTTTAATTTAGGAATTCTTACGGAGTTATTGCAGAAACAAAATTTGCAGCGTTATTGTCACAAAATGCAAGGTCCGTAAGATCAACAACCTCATCTCCGTTTACGTCAGTATCTACATAACCTCCGACAAAATTAAACGCGTCGTTATCTATATCCGAACAATCCGTAAGATCTACTACATCATCCTGATTGACATCAGATGTGTATGTAGACCAGCCGCCCGGGCCTGTATTATCACCCGGAATAAACACAAGATTATTTCCTAATGCCTTTGAACTGCCTGTTGTGAAATCATAAGATGTCGTATTAAAATTCAGCTGTTCGCAGGTTGCATGACTGAAAGTCCTGATATGATTTCTGTGTATTACTTCATAATAGTAACAGGTATTTGCTGATGCATTGTCAAATTTGAAAATTGCGTTACCGGCTGAATTTACATATGCAGTTGCATTATCAACGATATTATAAGGAGGTGTTTGTAATCTTAAATTTACATCTACTGTATCTCCTACCATTGTTGTACCGTTAAAAAATCCCTGCATAAATAAAGTCATATCAAGATTCACAGTAGTTACTAACTGTACATTATACTTGAAACCTCCGGTTGAGGCAGCCCAGGATCCCGGATTTCCTGTATAATATGTCAACGGTCTGATGGGAAGCTCTGCCTGATACTGCAATGAAAAATTTGTTGTAGAAATTTGTCTGAATGCAACGAAAAATTTACCAGGCTGGAGTAGTAATGGCGTAGGTAATGTATGAGAATTTGCGCCTGATGAATTAACTAAAACACCTGAATAATATAATTGTGTACCGGGAACATTTCCGCTGTCACCTGCATAAACTCTGATCTCATATTGCTGACCCGTTGTGCCGAATAAATAATTTAATCTATGAAGATAAACCGGACAATCTCCCGCATTATGAGCTATTGCTATCTGGAAACCTGCCCCGCCGGTAAATCCGGCACCGCCGGTATTGGCAGATGCTGTTACTGCCTGATTGATTGTATTCAATGTCGTTGTTGTCTGTGCTCTTACTTTGTTGTTTCCTGTTACTCCTTCCGGAGCTCTTGTGGTAGCTGTTACAATAACTGAATCACTTTTAAGAGAATCTGTTTTAAGAAATGGCAGAGTAAGAATGTAATTTGTTGTTGGATTTATATCATTAAGAACCACAAATACTTCTATAGAATCCTTTACAAAATTACTTGCTACATTTTTAATAACATATTTAAAATCTATTGTATCAATACCGGATCTTAAGTGAGTAAAATATGTTGCATAAAAATTTGTATCAATACAACCGATAATTTTTTCACCGTAAGCATACACTTGTCTTAATATCACATAATCATCAAAAGGTGTTCCAAGTCTTGTCACAGGTCTGAAATTTGAACTTTGTGTCATAGTAGCTGCAAGAGCAGTATTACTTCCTGTTCCCATATTTCTTAGAACCGGTGCCGGCAATGATGTATTACATAAAGCAGTATTAGCAGTCCCTAATGCGCCTGCGATATTCTGATATTCAAAAGCTACCCATAATCCGCCTCCTGTATAAGTAAATGCTCCCGGATTTGTTAATGTATAATCTACTGTTCCCGGAGCGGAAGGAATTGTCATTGGTCCCTGACTGACTAATGTCATCGTGGAAATTGCTGTGTTCCAGTTTGTACCTTTGTCAACAAATAAACTTGGGCCATTTTCAAAATAAACTTTAAATGTATCTGCAGTAGATCCTGCTGTAGCTGCAGAGTAACTGAATCCAAGCGTTGATATGTTTGAGCCGTTTGGAAATCCCGAAAGCTTCATTTCCTGGCCTGAAATGAAATAATAACACCTTTGATATCTTGTAGAAGACTGTGGGGCTCTTCCGTTTTGAGAAGTTGCGGCTCCATCCAGTGCTGTTATTGTAGAGGCGGATGTGCCGGGTGGATTCGGACCGTCAAACTCAACCGGATTTTTTCCGCTTGCATCTTCTACACGCGGAAATGTTGAATTAAGATCTTCATTACCGATTTTTTGAAGCTTGTAATTCTGTGAGAATGAACTTAAGGAAAGTGAAAATGTAAGAAGAAGCAGAAAAAAAGAAAATAATGTTTTTTTCATTTTGGTTAGATGTTTAATTTTAAAAAAAAGTTTTTTGAATTATTACATTACTAATTTATTCTGTAATGCTTTTCCAGTCACTCTTACCCCCTTTCCAGATAAGTGACTTTAGTTTAATTATTAATTATGTTTATAATTAAATTTTAACTTTTTTTCAATCTAACGAATCTCAATCTAATTCTGAATTTATAAAAGCAGGAGTATCTATCTGAAATCAGATAATATATTTATAAAATCGGCTATTATAATTTTTATAAGTTAATTATTTCAATTTTAAATATCAATCATTCATTTTCATTTTTTAAGAAATTTTTATTTTCTCATTTCCTTTACCTGAATACATGCAAAAAAAAAGCCCCTGCAGAATTCAACAAGGGCTTTTTCTTTATTGATAAATTTTACTTTGAAAGGATCATTTTTTTAGTAGATACAAATTCTCCCGATTGCAGTCTGTAGAAATATACTCCGCTCGATATTCCGGATGCATTGAACTTAACATTATGATAACCGGCTGTTTTAAACTCATTCAGCAGTACCGCAACTTCCTTTCCCGAAATGTCATATAACTTTATACTGACCTTACCGTCTTCAGGAATGTTAAAATTAATTGCAGTCGTTGGATTAAAAGGATTTGGATAATTCTGGGACAAACTGAATTTCAACGGCACTCCAATATTTACATCATTAGATAAATTAAAAAATTCATAATTTCCGTTAAAATCAATTTGCTTTAGTCTGTAAGAAAATATTCCGGTAGTTAAATTTTTATCCGTGTACAAATAATTATGTGATGTGTTTGAAGATCCGTAACCGTTTATAAATTCAAGAGTTATCCATTCAGAGGATTCTCCGGATTTTCTTTCAACTTCAAACCCGGAATTGTTTACTTCAGATGATGTACTCCATGAAAGAGTTACATCATTACCGTTTACAACAGATGTAAAAGATGAAAGCTCTACAGGCAATGGGTTTACGGAAGAATCTCCCGCTACTCCAAAATCTGAAAACGATGTCAGACCTGACGCCTGAATACTGCTTCCCGTAACTGTTGTATTTAGACATTCCCATGAGTCAGTATAATCAGCTCTTTTCACTATATATAGTTTTGTAATATCAAGTACGGATATAAAGAAAGACAGATCTATTTTAATATCATATACGGCATTACCTCTCCAGTCATTTCCTGTGTATGAAACAGAATACCATTTATCCGGAGCAATTATATTTGGAGTAAAGATCGAACCGTCATGCGTGGTTGCAGTATTGTTAGTATTTATTACCGGGTTTGCCAGAGACGGTACCGGGTCCTGATTTAAATGTTCAACAACTTTTACTACCCCGCCGCCCGGATTATCATTTTCAATTTCACCTGAAACAGGCGGAAGACCAACTGTGCTGAAATTAAGAGTAAGATCATTAAATGTATATGTTCCGGGTGAAGTAATATTCTGCTGAGCATAAGTATCAGCATTTTCCGCAACGAAGTTATCTATAAAAAGATTATTACCGTATGCGCATACTCCCCTGAATGCAAACAATAAATTGTTCTGACCGGCAAAAGCACCAAGATCAATTGTTTCATGTCTCCAGTGACTTACTGAAGTAGGACTGTATGATGTGATCTGTGAAGGAACTGTTGCGTACGATGGAGTCTGATTATGTGATTTTCTGTAAGGAGTAGGCAGATCAACAAATGTATTTCCAAAATCAGTTGAAACAAGCACCTGCAGCGAATCATTATTATTATTGTAAGAAGCATATGCAACATAAAAATGAAATACTGGATGAGACAAATTTGTAAAATCAAAAACAGGTGAAATTATTAATCCGTCTGGTCCGGGAGCATATGCAAAGAAATTACAGATAAGCGCTGCATCATTTATATTTCCGGTCGGACTAACCGTGGATGTACCAAGACTCCAGATAGGAATTCCCTGCACAGCATTCCAGCCGACCGGGTTATCACCGGTCTCTACATAAGGATAAGTATTTATCTGTGCATTGGATGCTGAGCTGAAAAGCATAAATCCAAAAAGTATTACAGTAAATATTTTTTTCATTTGATATTTGTTTAGTTTTTTAAAAAAATTTTTAAACAATTTTTAACAATGAATCTGATGTTCTGACCATATAATTGATTTTTAAAACTGGTATTTAATTGCAATGGGATTGGGGGATGAAGCGGAAAGAAAACAATATGATTTATTGATCTTTTTTTGAAAATATTAGAAATTAAATTATTGACTTAAGCAAACTAACAAAAATAAATTTAAATTTCCAATATATTTTTATACTAAATAGTTAGTTTACTTAAAGTAAATATTTATGTCAGTAAGATCTTGGAAGTAAAATTTGAATCAATATTTTGTTTAGTATTTATAATATAATTTACTTCAAAATGTAAGTTTAAAATTAAGTTAAGCAATAAAGTATGCTCCTTCAAAAAAACTATATTATATAAGTTAAAAATATTTACTGATGTCTTTTAACTATTGAATGCTCACCGGAATTCAATGTTTGCGATCAAATCAAAATTCAAAGTATAAACCTGAATTATAATTTCTGTTGGGCGACTGAATCCTTTCCAGCTCCTGATAAGATTCGTTTAGCAGATTATCAACAGATACGAAGAAAGAAAGTTTAGAAGTGATTTTTTTACTGAGTTTTAAATTCAGAAGAAAGTATGCTTCAGGCTCTTCAAAATTGTAAAACAAAACTTCATCTATCTTACTGAGATATCTGCCGTTTACATTCAGATTAAAATCAAAATAATTAAAATTAGTCGTGAAGTTGAAATTATGCTGCGGCTTGTATGGCAGGAAATCGTTTTTCCTGTCGGATGAAAGATCTAATGCTTTGAGATAAGTATATCCGACATTGAAATAATAATCCAGAGCATTTCCGAAAAGTTTAACTCCCGAATTGTAATCAATATAAAATTCAAAACCGGAAATTTGCGACTTAGCTATATTCTGTACCTGAAATGGTCCGTAAATAGAATTACCCACATTAATATACTGTATAAGATTTTCATAGTAATTATAAAAAACCGACAGATCGAGAGTAAATCTGTTTTCATACTGTTTTCTTAAACCTGCCTCGACAGAGATCATTTCTTCCGGCTTTAAATCCGGGTTATAAATAAAATCAAATCCCCCGAATAATTCCTTCTTGAAATAAATTTCAGCTATAGAAGGCGCTCTGAACGCCCTTCCGGCAAGAAACCTGTATGATGTATTTGAAAAAATAGAGTTGTCAGTAACAGGACTGTACACAAAAGATATTTTCGGACTCAGCTGAAAAGAATTAATACCGGAAATTACTTTTATATAATCTGCTCTTAATCCGGCAGTCGAAGTAAGTATTTCATTTCCACTTTTATCTTTTACTAATTTTATCTGGTCCTGCAGAAAAACTCCGAAATTATTCATCTGCTGATTACCGTATAATATCTCTTCAGGATCAGACTTGACAATATTCATCTGGACATCAATTCCGGAGATCAGATAATTTGATCTGCCTAACTGAAAATCAACCTGTGAAATATTCCCGATGTTATACGAATCAATATAAGTATTAAGTCCTTTTCCCGTGTCAGCAAAGAGCTGAGAAACCGGATTGTTTGGGTTGTAAAATGAATTGCTGTTCAGATAATAATAATAGAATCTTGTAGTATATTTTGAATTGCTGTTTGGAATTGCTCTGTAAAAAAGATCATAACTCTGTGATTTCTTTTTAATGTAATCGCCTATATAATGCTCAGCAACTTTATACGGCTCTGCAATCTGTCCTGCATCTTTTCTCCAGTATCTCGGAAAATCGCTGTCAGAATTAGTGTATTGAATTGTAGCTTCAAGATCTCTGTTACTAAGCACATCATATGTGAATTTTCCTGTGATGCTGTAAAAATCATATCCCGACTGCTGCGAATATCCCTGGTTCTTTTTATAATTTATATTTGCAAGATAAGAAAATTTCTTGATTGTGTTACTGTGAATAAGATCAGCGCCTGAGAATGACTGAAGATTTTCGCTGAAGCTTAGACTGTCCGGAAGCTTTTCATAAAATCCGTAATTCATGTTCAAAGATGTAAAAGCTTTGTAAGTTGGTTTCTTAGTGATCACATTCACAACACCACCTATGGCACTTGAACCGTATAAAGATGAAAACGCTCCTTTTACAACTTCAGTCCTTTCAATAATAGAAACCGGGATGAGTGACCATAATGCACCTTTGGAATCTCCCGTCAGTGAAGGTCTCCCGTCAAGAAGTAGCAATACTCTGTTTCCGATTCCGCCGCCGGCTACATCAGATGAACCGCGGATAGAAAGCGAATTTACATTTATCCCGCTGCTTCTGTTAATTGTTACGCCCTGAATTTCTTCCAGTATATTATCAAATGTCAGAATATTTTTATTAAATATTTCATCTGAACCAATTGAGGAAATTGAAGATGGGGTCTGCTGAAGCGTAACTTCTGTTTTTAAAGATGTAACATTAATTTTTTCAATTTCAATATCCGCAGACTTCAAATATATATTCTTTTCCAGCGCGTCTGAATATTTTATTTCTATTTCTTCTTCATATTCAGAATATCCTATATGTGTAGCTTTAAGAATATAACTGCCTTTTGACAGTTTTAAAAATTTGTAAACTCCTGAGATATCCGAGCTGGACATATATCTTTCACCTGTTTTAATATTTGTAAGACTTACATTTACCTGCATTATTACGGAATTCATTTCCTTATCTATAACTTTTCCTGAAAGTGATGAGATATTTTCGGATGCGTTTACATTTTTAGCAGCAATATAAAATAATAAGATGAACAGTATATTGAATTTCAATATACTGTTCATAATAATTGAGATTTTTAATTTTAAAGTTTTTATAATATTTACTTTTTCAAATAACATTTCTTAAAATACTTTCTTTGTAGTATCTGACCATGAAAGCATATTTATTCCTTCTGTTCCCTGATTCTCTGCACCTATAGTTGCATTTTTAGGAGGGTTTAGAAAACAAGACGATCCCGCGCCGTTTAAAAATCTTGCTGTATCACAACCGTATACTGACATTATCGGACTTTGACCGCCGGTTGTCTTTCTAAAGCCAACTGAAACAACATAATTCCCGGGATTCAAATCTTTTAAAGTATAACCGTAAGACAAATTCGGCACATTATTAGTTCTGGTAATTTTAATTGTATCAAATGCCGCTGGTCCTGCCATAGGAGGCCAACCGGTTGACGGATAAGCCGATATTAGATATGTTCCGCCTGTCAAAACAAAATTTGTATCAACAAATGTCACAGTTCCGTTGATTGTCTTTGCAGCAGGTCCTACTGGCGTTGGATTTGTTGTGCTGTCTTCTGAACAGCTGTAAACTGATATCATCAGTAACACTGCAACTACTGAAGATACTAATGGATTCATAATTAGTTTTTTCAATTTTATTTTTTTTAGTTTTAAAATATTTAGTGCTTTATGATTTTCTGATTTCCTGTTTTCAAATTACCTATGAATTTATAAAACAAATATGATTTTTATCATATTAATTATTTTTGAATTCTTGTGATTAATAAAATTTAATTACGTCGCATTTGCTTTTGTATTATTTTGCTATCACTTCGTATGTCTTGAAATCTGAGGTCATCGGCATTTCTTCACCTTTTTCTTTCGCAATTTTAAGATCTTCAAATCCCCTTTTATGTCCTTCAAGAAATTCAGGTGACTTTGTCCATCCTTTAAATGCTTCTTCCGAATCCCAGTGACTGACTATTAAGTATCTGTTACTTCCGTCCATTGGTCTTAGCACTTCCATATTATGAAAACCGGGCATCCTGTCAATTGCCTTTGCGCGCGATCCGAAAAGTTCTTCAAATCTTTCCTTGTAATGATCTTTGCAATCAATGTAATTAATTGCTACAAATTTTTTGTCTTCTGCACTCATCTGTTTCTTTATTAAATTTAATTTGTAATTTTTTTATCGGTCAAGATAATGCTTATTAAGACTAAGTTCAAATAAGAAATTATTCTTTTTAGACAACGGAAATATACTCATCCGTATTTTCAGCATCTTTGCTTAGTATCTATATTACTTTTGGATTAATATAATCTCAGACATTAACCCTTAACAAATATCCCTTAAGATATTTTGTCTCTGACATCTGAGGTAATACCGGATGGTCAAATGATGAATTTCTGAATTCAATAATCTGAATGCTTCTGCCGGCTTTCTCCGCACTCTGAATCAGCATCTCTTCAAATGCCTTCTCACTGATATGATGTGAACATGAAAATGTAAACAGAAAGGAATTTGGTTTTAATAATTTCATTGCTTTGTAGTTTAGTTCAGTATATCCCTTTATAGCAGCATATACATTTTTCCTGGACTTTGTAAATGAAGGAGGATCCAATATTATAAAATCAAATCTTTCTGTCTTCTGAAAACCATCATTCAGAAATTCAAACACGTCAGCTTTTATAAAATCCGTGTTTGTAAAACCGTTTATTCCGGAATTCCTCTTGCACATTTTAATGCTGTGTTCAGATGAATCCGTTGCAGTTACTTTTTCCGCACCTGCAAAAGCTGCATTAAGAGCAAATCCCCCTTCATTACAAAACAGATCCAGCACATTATCTCCAGGCTTAATGTATTTTCTAAGAAGTATCCTGTTCTCCTGCTGATCCAGATAATATCCTGTCTTTTGCCCGTTAACAAGATCAATGTAAATCTTAATTCCGTCTAACTCGGTTAAAAATTCTTTCTGCGAAGTCCCGGTTTTGTCAAACAATACCTCTTCTTTTCTTTCAAGTCCTTCAAGCGTCCTGATCTCATTGTCATTCTTTTCAATTATGAAGTCCGCTTTAAAATTATTCTTTAACACTTCTGTTATTTCCATTTTCAAAAGCTCCATACCGGCGGAAAATATCTGTATGGAATATTTATTTTCAAACTTATCTATTATTAGTCCCGGTAAAAAATCACTCTCGCTGTTTGCAAGTCTGTAAACTTCACCCGCATTCAGTTTTTTTCTTCTGAGAGAATTTGCCGCGCTTAGTCTTTTGAAAATAAAGTTACCGTCTATTTTTTCATCATATTTTTCAGTCAGATGTCTGTAAGCTATAAGGGAATTTTTATTATAAAATCCTTTGCCAATAAATTTTCCGAATGATGTAAACAGCTCCGCTATCTGACCGTTTTCAGAATAGTCTTCAGTCCTTTCAATCTCATTACTGAATATCCACTGATGTCCGCTGAGTATCCTTTTCTCTTCATTATTCTTTAAAATGATTTTCATATATTTATCATTTTTAAATTTCTTATTTAATTTTTCTAACATCAATATCCATCATACATCTGAAATGTTTCTCAGGACAGGCCGGAAGCCCTATATGCGAACACGGTCTGCATTTCAGATCTTTTATTTCAATCGCCTGTGAAGTTTCAAGCTGCGGAAAAAATCCGAACTCTTTTACCGTAGATCCGAATATACCCGTTGTATTTTTACCGAGCGCTTCGCTTAAATGCAATACGGCGCTGTCATTGCTTATAACATACTCACTGCCTTTTAAAACTGCTGCAAGTTCAGATATTGATAGTTTACCGCAGTAATTAATTGTATTTTTACATTCTGAATTTATTTTATTGCAAACATCCATATCTCTCTTTTCACTGCTGCCTGTAAGTATAAAAGTCTCCATGCTTTTAGCATTAATATATTCTATAAACTTTTCCGCAGGAAATGTCTTAGTGAAATGCCTTGAGGAAGGCGCAATCACTGAATACTTAAAATCAAATCCTTCTAAAGAAGGTACTTTCAGATCGCTTACGCTGAATTTATAATCGTCTTCATTCAGAAAGTCCGCAATCGTAAGAAGATATTTTTTATATACGGGAATTATTTCTTTAAATAAATTTATCTTAAACTTTACCAGCAGGAATTTCTTAAAATTATTCTTTAAAATCCTTCTGAAATCAGGTGCATTTTTTTTTGAATAATAAATACTCTTCAAATTTTTGTGAATATCCACTATAATATCATATTTCTCATTCTGAATTTCTTTCCTCGTTATTTCCTTCTCATCCTTTGCTTCGATTATCCTGTCTATATCGCTGTTAATTCTCAGCGCTTCGGAATAATTTTTTCCTGTCAGAAAATGAATTTTCGCTTCAGGAAATTTCTTTCTGAGAATTTTTAAAAGCGGAAATGATAGTATAATATCACCGAGAGAAGAAAGTCTGATTACCAGTATTTTTTTAATGTCATGCAAATTAACCGGTATTATTTCTGATTGATATTTACATCAAGAAGCTGATGTGAAAAATCCGATATGTCAGTCTGCCGGTAAATATGCTCCACTATACCCGGACCGTATTTGTTTACAAAGTATGTTATGTTTAAAACTCTTTCCTGAAGTGTATTTTCAGGATAGACATTTACAAGTATTTTTCGGAGTTGGTTTGATATTACTTCACTGCCTTTCGACTGAGCTTCAGCGAATCTGTCTTTCGCAATATTAAGTGATTCAAGAAACTGTTCATTCCTTTTTGAAAAAGACTTGGTCTGATTAATGTCGATTTTTTCAAGTGTCTTTTCATAAGTATAAAAAAGCGCCCTGAGCTCGTCTTTAAGCTCGGAAAATATCTCTTCGGAATTCAGTTCCTGAGTATTCGCAATGAGTTTCTGCTTTAGTTCATTCTCATTTAAAAGATCCTCGAATTTCAATCCGTACTTTTCAAGAAATACAATTACTTTTTTTTCAAGTATTGTAACTGACGTCCTCGGATATATGACCGGCATTGGAATATTAAAAAATTTATAAACTTCGCCGAACTGTCCGAAGTATGAGATCTCTGACGGTCCTCCCGCATATGCTACAGTCGGAAGTAAATAATCCTGACAAATTGGTCTCGTCACAACATTCCAGCTGAATCTCTCAGGATTATTTTTTAAAATTTCAAACAGGTCAATTTTAGTAAATTTTGTCCTCGAATTTTTTAAAGCGAATACATCACCTTCCCTGGGTTCTAACAAATATCTGTTTCCTTCATGAATGTAAAAGAGATTAATCGCTTTTGGCTTTACCTGCACATCATAATTTTCTTCAAGCTCAACGGAAGTTTCTATCACTTTTTCACATACGCTCGGAAAAGTACTTAACTCTTTTTCAAATACCGGCTGAAGCATTTTTTTAATTCTGACATCCGACGCGTCAATAAATACAATACCCTTATCTCCGATAAGAAAATTCATGCATTTTGCGAAAGCTGTTTTTATATCAGCGCCTTCATGATAGATTTTTCTGATTCCGCCAAAAAGATCTGCGCTGAAATCCGTTGAATTCATTGAGCTTTCAACATCTTCAGTAAATTTATTTATAAATCCGTCAAATTTTATTTTTCCGGCAGGCATCAGATATTTTTCCTTTTCCAGCCCTCCTTCGAAATATGAAATGTTCTTAAGTTCATTCTCCTTACTGATTACATTTACATTATTAATCTCAATAAAATCATGATCATCAGCTTCCAGCCAGAATACAGGAACAAATTTATATTCCGGGAATTTTTCTCTGAGCTTTTCACAGAGCTGGACGGTATTTAACGCTTTAAGAACTGTATAATAAGGTCCGGTCAGAAAACCAAGCTGCTGACCTGTTACTACTGTAAATGAATCTTTATCATTCAGTATCTCTATGTTTTCAAAAGTTTCATCACCGCATTCATACTCCCTGTTCTGTTCCTTTAATATTTCCGTAAGTTCTTTTCTAAAAAAATTCTTATTATTTAAATATGATTCCTTTTTTAATTCAATACACTCTCTGAATGCTTCGTCGCTTCTGTAATCAAATCTGTAAAACTTTGAGAGTTTGTCGAAGTCATAAATGTAGTTTAAAAATAAATTCCCGAATGAAGGGATGGAAGAAAATTGTACCGGCATTAAATTTTTTAAGAAAAATTAATCATTAATATACTAATAAGAAATTTATTAATTTTATCGAAACTTAAAACTTATTCTCCTCAGATGAAAATCATTGTATTAATTTTATTATTTACTGCTTCTGTAAGCTATTCAAACTACTCTACTCCCGGAAGCGGTGTCACCTGGACTTTGGACAGTCTTGTCAATAATTCATCCGGGGATGTTACTTTTTCCGGAGGCGCTTATCTTGTAAATGATACGATTAATATATCAATGGGAGATACGGTAAAGATACTAAGTAATTCAGTTTTAAAATTCGCAGCTTCTGTCTTTATCGATATCTTCGGCGTTCTTATCATAAATCCGCCGGACTCCGTCACTATCACTGCGCAGGATACTGTAACAAAATTTCTCGGACTGAAATTTGAAGATCAGAGCGACGGTTCTGTTTTGAAAAAATTAATTTTTGAGTACGGTAACTCTATCAGGATGCTCGACTGCAATATATTAATTGACAGTTGTATCATAAGATATAATACACTGAACAGCGCATTTGCAAGCGGTGCGATTTCACTTTTCCGGTCAAACTCCGTGATCTCAAACTGTAAAATTTTCAGGAACCGCAGATCTGCAATTACCTCCGGAGCAAATATTCCTTCATCGCCTAAGATTCTGAATAATCACATTTATGAAAACAATACGGAAAATGCCAATGTCCCTCAGATAAACTTCGGTGCAACTGGTACAGAGCAAATGGTCATTAGAGGAAATGTTATCACTGGTCTCTTCAATAACTGCGGAGGCATATCTTTTCTTCCGGTAGGTTCTATTCCTGATGCAGTTATTGAAAATAATATCATTACTAAAAACCGCTACGGCATTGCAGTTCAGGGCGGCAATATAAATTTATATATAAATAATAATATTATTGACAGCAATAACATTCAGGGTAATCCGATGCTCGGCGGCAGCGGAATTAATTTTAACGGAAGCTCAACTCAAAACACTGTCGTTACAAGAAATAAAATAAGAGGTAATCTCTGGGGAATTACAATTCAGGCGACTGCCAAACCTAATCTTGGTAATTTGTCAAATGCAGATACTGCTGACATAGGGATGAATGAAATTTATAATAACGGAAACTCCGGTAAGATATTTGATTTGTTTAACAACACTCCGGATTCTATTAAAGCTGAAAATAATTACTGGGGTACTGACAACGCTGATACTGCTGAAGCTCATATTTTTCACTCTCCGGACAGCGCTGCTCTTGGTTTTGTTGACTATCTTCCGTTAAGATTAATTACTTCAGTAACTGAGAATTTCAACGTGGAAATTTCAGATGGTTTTGAACTGTTTAACGCTTATCCGAATCCTTTTAATCCCGATGCCGTGATTAAGTTCAGCGTATCTGATTCTAAAAATAATTCAGGTATTTACACTCTTCAGATTTTCGATATTAACGGAAGACTTGTGACTGAGCTTTTGAATTCCAGGTTAAACGAAGGAAATTATTCCGTAAAGTTTAATGCTGCAGATCTTCCTTCGGGAGTTTATATATACAGATTAAGTAACAGCAGGATTTCCGTTTCTAAAAAGTTAATGCTTCTGAAATAAAATCTCGAAAAATTATTCCGGTTTATTATCTCCGGATAATTTGTCATTCAGTTTCTCAATTTTTTCTTCGATCTTTTGATCGATTTTATCTTTGATCGAATTTAATTTTTCTATCTTAACGGATATTTTATCCTCGTCAAAAGACTTAACCCTTTCCTTTGCATTTTTCAGAATTTCATTCGCTTCATCCAGAAGAACTCCTGACCTTTCCTTAGCAGATGAAACGAGATCCTCTGCTTTTTTCTTTGCAGTCGAAAGAAATTTATTTGCGCTGTCTAATTCCTGATCCGGATCATATATTCCGTCATCTGAATATTTGATCTCACCGCGGTGTTTTAATATCAGTGTCAAAGCAACACCTGCTGCTAATCCGGATACCAGACCTAAAATTAATTTTTTTGACATCAGTATTATTTAATTATTATTTTAAAAATACGACACATGCAATTACCGTTGTCCATAATCCGTTCTTATCACCTTCCGCTGACTGAGTTACATTAAAAGTCTTTATAATCTTACCGCTTTGCTTATATACGTTTTCTCTTTCGTTCCAGGCTGTCTCGGAGTCAAACTCAATCCCGAGAGTAGTCGCAAGCATTGTTGCAGCAAGATCTTCAGCATATTCGCCGGCAATTTTCTCAGGTTCTCCGTACGGATGATGTTCCGAAATATACCCGTAGTGACTTTCATCGGATGGCAAAGCAACTCCTATAGAAGATGCAATTAGTCTGTTCGGTTCATTTGTGAAATTTCTCGCCATTACGCAAAAAGTAATTTCACCGGGTTCCAGGAGAGCAATTCCCTGTTCCTTGGTTAATCTTTTACATCCTCCGGGAAATATACTTGATACAGTTACAATATTACATTTTTCGATTCCTGCCTGTCTAAGCGCAAGCTCAAAAGACTGAAGGTAATCTTTATGCCTTCCGACGCCTTTTGTAATAAATAATTTAGTGGGTTTAAACAATTTTCTCTCCTGTTAATGATCTGTAATTAATTTTAAAAAATTCTTTTTTCCAACTTTAAATATCATACCGTTGATAATATCAATTTCCAGATTTACATCTGTTATTTTCTTTCCGTCGATCTTTACCGCGCCCTGCTCAATGAGTCTTCTTGCGTTGGAATTTGAATCCGCAAGATTTCCCTTTGTCAATATTTCAACTAATTTCATTCTGGTTTTTTCAAATCTCATCTCAGGAATCTCATCCGGTATTTCTTTTTTTATAAATATAGTATCAAATTCTTCTATAGTCTTTTCTGCAGTCTCTTCATCATAGTAAAGCTTCACAAGCTCCATACCTAATCTTCTTTTCAGATCACGCGGATTATTATTTTTATCCTCAAGAGTTTCTTTAATTCCCTTTAATTCACTGACGCTCAGATTTGTACATAACTCAAAATATTTATATATGAGCGCGTCAGGAATGCTCATCGTTTTTCCGAAAATATTTTTCGGCTCTTCAGTAATTCCGATTGCATTATCAAGCGACTTGCTCATTTTCTCATAGCCGTCTGTGCCTTCCAGCAGAGGCATTGTAATCACTACCTGCTGCTCTTTGCCGAATCTTTTCTGAATATCTCTTCCTACCAGATTATTAAATTTCTGATCCGTTCCGCCGAGCTCTACGTCTGCGCTGATCGCATAAGAATCATAACCCTGCATTACGGGATAAAGCATTTCATGGAATGATATTTCCGTCTGTTCCTTTAATCTGTTTGTGAAGTCGTCTCTTTCGAGAATTCTCTGCACTGTGAATTTGCTTAAAATATTAATTAGATCTTTAAGATCAAGTTTGCTCAGCCATTCCGAATTGTAACTTATTTTTGTTTTTTTTATATCAAGAATTTTTCCCGCCTGATCAAAATATGACTTTCCGTTTTCTCTCGTCTCTTCAAAGCTTAACTGCGGTCTGGTTTTTTTCTTACCGGAGGGGTCGCCTATCATCGCTGTGTAATCCCCTACTATCAGTATTGCATTATGTCCGAGATCCTGAAATTGTCTTAGTTTGTTTAATACTACCGAATGTCCAATATGCAAGTCAGGTCTCGAAGGGTCGCAGCCGAGTTTTATATTCAGCGGCGTTTTTTCATTTATTGACCGCTCAAACTTTTTTACCAGTTCTTCTTCCGGAATGATCTCTACGGTTCCTTTTTTAATTACATCGATCTGTTCTTTAACTGACGGAAACATTTATATTCTGCTCAACTTTCTTTCTGTCTCTCTTTTTTTAATTGACTCTCTCTTATCATAAAGTTTTTTACCTCTTGCTATGCCGATTTCGGCTTTGACAAGCGAGTCTTTGAAATACAATTTCAGCGGAATCAGAGTGAGTCCTTTTTCCTGAAGTAACTGTCTTATTTTCCTTATCTCTTTTTTATTTAATAAAAGCTTCCTGCTTCTGGTTGGTTCGTGATTATTTATATTTCCGAAATTGTATTCGTTGATATGTGAATTTACTAACCACACCTCGTCATTTTTTATCCTGCCGTATGCTTCCTGTAAATTCGCCTTGCCTGCTCTCAGTGATTTCACTTCCGTACCCGTGAGCACCAAACCGGCTTCATATCTTGAAATAATATCGTATTCAAAATTAGCTTTACGGTTAGTTACAATTATCTTAATTTTACCCGTTTCCTGAGTCAAGTTTATGCAAATTAAATTTTAAAAAAAGTAAAATCAATTAACAATATGATGAACATAAAGCATTTTGAGTTGAATCCTTTCAGTATGAACTGCTATATCTATTATGACGACATAAGCAAGGAAGCGGCGATCATTGATCCGGCTGCATTTACTGATGCTGAACAAAAACTCATCACGGATTTTATTGAATCAAATAATCTAATTGTTAAATATATCATTAACACTCACGGACATATTGATCATATTCTCGGAAACAATTTTGCGAAGAATTATTTCAACGTTCCGATTTATATGCATAAGGATGATGAGTTTATGATAAAAGAATCCAAAGCCCAGGCAAGATTTTTCGGTCTTGATTTTCCTGAACCTCCGCCCACTGATATTTTTATTGATGAAAATACCGTTCTTAAATTAAACGGTACGGATTTAATTTTCTTAAATACTCCGGGCCACTCTCCGGGCAGCGTCTGTATTATTGATAAAAACAATAAAAATGTTTTTTGCGGTGATCTGATTTTTAAAAATTCAGTTGGCAGAACAGACCTGCAGGGCGGTGATTTAAATACTCTTAAAAATTCAGTACTGAATAAACTTTTCAAAACCTGCAGTGATGATTACAGATTATTTCCCGGGCATATGGAAGACACAAATATTAAGGATGAAAAAAAATACAATCCTTTTCTGAAATAAACCTCACTTACACTTCCGGTGAAAAATTTTCCGCAAGCTTTCTGATCTCCGCTTCTATTTCCGAATGATACCTGCCGGACGGCACTATAAATCTTAACAGATAAGTATAATTGTTTCCCTCGTTAATTTTTGTTCTGTAGTAATATAAAATTTCAGTAAATTCAGAATCCTTATATATTGCGCTTTTACCGTCATAATTTCCTGAATCAAAATCCGTGTAATCACTGTCTTTTTTCGGTACGTTTAATGTAAGATCCTTTTCAAGTGTATAAACGAAATCATTTAAATTTTTTACTTCATTCACTTTAAACGCAAGAAGCATTATAGCTATCTTTCCGTCATCCCTGTCAAAAGTATATGACACTGCGTCCTTCTTATTTGTCTCTTCTACCTTTCTTTCAGTCCATCCTTCGGGAAGAGAGAATTTAAATTTATAATTCTCATTATTCAGTTTTATTTTATCCTGCGAAAATCCGTTAATGGAAAAGAGAAAAAATAAAATAGCTATTATTGATGATGTTTTCATATTCAATTTAAGTTGATTATTTTTTATTTAGGTAATTTTTGTTTAAATAACTGATATTCATTTTTGAATAATCCTTTTGTTGAATCAGGTCTGGGGTTTAATTTTTTTAGTCTGTTGTTTACATTTTCAATTCTGTCTGCAGGAAGCGGGTGCGTTGCCAGAAGTCTTTCCAGATCTCCCGGTGTCTGTCCTTTTACTCTCTGTTCCTCTTTAATCTTTGAAAAAAAGTTAAGTATTCCTCCGGGATAATATTTTGTATTCTTTAAATAATTTATCGCATAATTATCTGCATCCTCTTCATCAGCCCTGCTGTTTGCAAGAAATCCCAGTCCTACAAATAAATTTGCGGCTATTTGTCCGAGAATATTCGGATTGTTTCCGAGTACAAGTCCGAGTATTAAGCTGACTCCGTAGTATGATGTAAGGCGCTGAGTCATATGCCTTCTCTCAGCATGCGCAATTTCATGTCCTATTACTCCGATTAATGCTGCCTCATTATCAAGAAATTTTATCAGACCTGTATATATATAAATATATCCGCCGGGAATACAGAAAGCATTCACAGTGCTGTCATCGTGTATTACATCAAACTTATACGGGAATACGTTTTTGTATTTTATATACGGCGAGTTATTAAGAACATAATTTCCAAGTCCGCTTATATAATCCTTAACTTCCTTATGTCCCTGTAAAACCGGGAATTGCTTTTGATCGCTTTTGATCTGCTGATCTATTTCTTCTCCAAGTGTAACATCATCTTGAACAGAATACATATTTGATCCACAGCTGTAAACTCCGGAAAGAATTATTAATAATGAAATTAATATCAAAGAAATAAATCCGCTTCGGTATGTATTCGTAATTTTTATTAAATTATTTTTCATGGTATTTCTGTTCAACTGTGCTATCATTTTTAAGTTCCTGTATCTAATTTCCCTTAAAGTCAGCTTTTCTTTTCTCAAGAAAAGAATTTATCCCTTCTTTAAAATCATATGTGTCACCGGCTCTCTGCTGAAACTCACTCTCCGTTTCCAGTATTGACTGCAGATCAGATTCAAAAGATTTTCTTAGCAGTTGCTTTATAAGTCCGATTGCAAAAGTCGGTCTTGATGCAAACTGCTTTGCAGTTATCTCAGTGTATTTTTTAAGTAATGCAATATTTGAAACTACTTTATTCATCAGTCCGAGTTTTAAAGCTTCTGCCGCTGTGATCTTTTCACCAGTAACGCAAAGTTCAAATGCTTTCGCATATCCCGTTATCCTCGGTAGGAAAAATCCTGACCCGCTGTCCGGCACAAGTCCGACGTTAATAAATACTTCAGTCATGGAAGAATTCTCTGCACCGATCCTGTAATCACAGGCAAGCGCAAGAGACATTCCCGCTCCGGCCGCAACTCCGTTTACAGAGCATATTACAGGAACATTTATTTCAGTAATTTTTTTTATCAGCGGATTATATTTATTATCAAGCACTTCTTTGAATGTTGATTTTTTTTCATTGAAGTCTTTCAAATCCTGACCCGAACAAAAAGCTTTTCCCGCACCTGTCAAAACTATACATCTGATATCTTTATCATCAGCCGCTTTTTCAAATGCATCATTCAGTTCATTTAGCATTTCCTCGTTAAATGCATTAAATACTTCAGGTCTGTTAAGTGTTATATAAAGTACTGACTCTTTCTTTTCGATTAATATTGTATTATACATTTTTTGTTTTGTATTAAAATTTAACGATATTAATTTAAAAATTAACTGACTTTTTAAATATTATTCTTCTCAAGTATTTCACGTGTCTTTATCTGTCTGCTATCAAACTGACTCTCTATCATCCTTTTTACAAACACCGAATGCGCCATATTACTAAAAGCTCCTAACGGTAGTTCATAACGCACTTTATCCGTCATCAGTGTCTTTTCATCCTTTTCTGAAAAAATGTGATCATGCTCCCAGTATTTAAAAGGTCCGCTTATAAGTTCATCAGTAATTAATCTGAACGGTTCGAAATTTTTTATCCGCAGTTTCCATACGGAAGTAAATATTCCAAACTGTTTTATTTTTAAATCAATGCCGCTGCCTTTCCTTAAGGGCAGTTCTAATTTTAATATACTTACTTTAATATTACCGGGAGAGATTTTAGAAAGGTTGTTCGTGTCTGAATGAAATTCAAATGCATCTTTCACAGAGCAGTTTATCAGTATGCTCTTCTCAAATATGTACATTTAATTAATATCTTATTTAATTTAAGTTTGTATTAATATTATAAATCAATAACTTAAAATCAGTTCAAATGCTTCCTCAGAAAATCTTAATGTGTAAACCTGAATACTTCGATGTAACTTATTACGGAAATGAATTTATGAAAGACAATATAGGTAAAGTAAATAAAGCCGAATCGATGAAACAATGGTACGATCTTAAAGAAATTTATGAATCTCTCGGATTTGAAGTCTCTCTAATCCCACCTGCAGAAGGTCTTGTTGATATGGTCTTTACGGCAAATCAGTCCCTTCCCTTTACAGATGCAAGCGGCAATAAAAACGTTATACTAAGTAAAATGAAAAATGAACAGCGTCAGAGTGAAGTGAAACACTTCCGGAAATTTTATGAAAATCTCGGCTATAAAATTCACGAACTGCCTGATGATGTAAAATACTTTGAATCAATGGGCGACTGCGTAATTGATTTTGAAAGAAATATTCTCTTCGGCGGTTACGGTTTCAGAACTGATGAAAAAACTTACGATTATATAGTTAACCTTACTAACTTTAATGTAGTTAAACTTAAACTTATAAATCCCTTTCTGTATCACCTCGATACCTGTTTTTCCGTTTTAAATAAAGATTCTGCAGTAATAGCCGAAGACGCATTTGAAGCTCAGTCACTTGAATGTATAAAATCTTATTTTCCTGATATTATAAAAGCAGATGCTCAGGAAAATCTGAAAAACTTTGTATGCAACTGCCATTGTCCGGACGGTAAGAATGTAATTGTTCAGAAAGGAAGTGTTAAATTCAAAGAAGACATAAAAAACAGCGGCTTCAGTCTGATAGAAACTGAAACCGCTGAGTTTATTAAATCAGGCGGAAGCGTATTCTGTATGAAGCTAATGCTTTACTGAATTAAAATGGATTGTCACCGCTGTCAGAGGATTTGTCCGAAACTACACCTGCGGATTCACTGACTTCAGTTTTCGCGTTTGATTCGCCGGCCGGTCTTCCGTCAAGCATCAGCATTGATTCCATTACTATTTCCGGATTCGGATAAACTGTCTTACCGTCTTTTTCATAAGTGTCCGGGGTTTTGATTCTTCCTTCCAGATAAATCCTGCTGCCTTTTTTCAGATAAGTGTTACAGGTCTCCGCGAGTTTTCCCCACACGACGATTCTGTGCCATTCAGCGTTTTCAATCTGATTACCGTCCTTGTCTTTGTAAGTCTCGGAAGTGACTAATTTGAATCTACATACTGCAGTTCCGTTTGGAATGTACTTGAGTTCCGGGTCGTTCGGCTGAACGTTTCCGATGAGTGTTACTTTGTTTAGGCCTCGCATAGCAAATATCCTCCTTAGTTTAGTTTATGCCTCCACAAACTTAAACTTTTTTTCCCTAATAGTAAATACCTTTCATTGCTTAAAACTCTTATATCAGTAAACTCATATTTCTTTTTGCTTTTCGGAAGGTATAATTTATTTACAATGCTTCGGGTATTAAGATCATATACTGTGATTCCACTTCCGTCATATAAATATAACATATTGTCTCTGATCGTAAATGTTTCCAGTCCGAATATCTGATACTGGTTTATATAATTTCCAAGGTTATCAAACGCAAGTATAGAACTCGATTCCTTATCTAACACATAAATAAAATTTCTGTCATCCTTTAATATTTTTACAGGTCTTCTCAGCTCTCCTTTGCCTGATTTATAATCTCCGAAAACCTGAACAGGAAGATTGCTCCCGTCATAGGCAATGATCCTGTGATTATCGCTGTCCACTACAAACAGCTGATTCGTATTTATTACTAAAGTGGAAAAAGGAGTATTAAACTGAAACTGAGTCGGAAAATCTTCCTGCGCCGTATTCAGGCTGGATATGTAATTCAGCTCAAGATCAAATCTCTGTATCCTTTTATTCTTTCCGTCAGATACAAATAAATCAAGCCCGGAAGATCCGTCTATATATGTAGGCGAATCAAACTGTCCTTTATCCCAGCCCTGCTTTCCGTTTCTTTTTACAAGAATAAAATCCGTATTGAATTTAAGCATTTCATTTCTGTCTGCGTCAAGTACATAAAGATTTTCCTTTGCGTCAATTGTCATTGAGACTGCATTTGTAAATCCTTTTATCTCATTCTCTTTAACAAGTAAACTGTCGGAAGCCCCGGCTGCAAGTCCATCGGAAACATATAATGTCAGCCCTAACAAAAAATTTAAAAACAATAATTTTATCATAATGAATTTTTAAAAACTGAATTTAAGTCCTATTCCCTTATAATTAAAATAATTTCCGTAATACTGTCCCCTGTAATCCTGTCCGTCATAATATCTGAAATAAAGTCTGATCTTTTTCGTGTTCATCTTTCCGAATATAATTCCGCTTTCCAGATTTTCATTTAAATTCGTTTTACCTTTTACCGATGCAATGTTTATGTCATTGGATAAATAGACGCCAAGCAGCTGCGTAAAATAATAACTTCCTTCCAGTCCTATCTGACCGGAGAATTTCGCTGTCTCTTCAGGAATAGCATGGAATATATAATTCAGAGAAAGCATACTTTTCAATTCAGAATTGTAAGATGGTTTAAATGTATTTACAACAGAAAGATCGAGAAATTCTTTACTGAATACAAACGGAGTAAAGATAGTATCCGTCCTTTCATATATATGACCGTCCTGCAGATGTGAAGAAATATGTGAAATTCTGAACCGGCTTGATATTTCATAACCGTTCTTAATACTCTTCCTCATATTAAAATTCACGCCGAATAAATAATCAATCGCGTCAACCGGAAATTTGAAATTGTCTTCGCTCCTTAAATTTGAATATGTAAAAAAATCCACTCCGAAAGAATAATCCGTTTTGTTCTTATTAAGTCCTATCACATCAACTGTCGCGCCGATATTTAGCTCAAGAAATTTACTGTCAGTATATTTAGTAACGCCGATTCTTGCTTCCGTTACGCTAGCTTCTGTCGGTACGAAAATTCTGTCTGATGTAAAAAAATAAAGACTGTCGCTGTAAACATAATTTATTCCTGTAAAAAAGAATACGGCTATTGCTGTAAGAAGTGTATAATGATTCCTCAAAGCGTTCAGTCAAATCTTTTTCTGTTGCGGAGGTAATCTACGAAAATATGCTGTCCTAAATTATCCAGATCGGAATAATATGCTTTGCCGTTATTGGCTTTTGTAAAATCCTGAATGAAGTTGATAAGATAATGATCCTGAGCGATCATAAATGTTGTAATTTTTATTTTGTCCCTTCGGCATGCTACAGCTTCATCAAGCGTCTTATTAACGATCTTAGGATCAAGACCGAAAGAATTTTTATATATCCTCCCGTCATCAGTAAAGAGCGCGGAAGGTTTTCCGTCTGTTATCATTATAATTTGCTTGTTCACATTACCCTTCTTCTTAAGTATTTGTCTTGAAAGTCTGAGTCCTGCTTGTGTATTTGTATGAAAAGGTCCGACTGATAAAAACGTAAGATCTCTTACCGATATTTCTTTTGCGTCATCGCCGAAGACTACAATGTTGAGTTTGTCCTTAGGATACTTTGAAAGAATAAGTTCGGAAAGTCCGAGCGCGACTTCCTTTGCCGGTGTGATCCTGTCTTCACCATAAAGTACCATACTGTGTGAGATGTCGATCATTAAAACAGTTGCGCAGCTTGTCATATGCTCGGTTTCATAAACATCAATATCATCTTCGCTAAGCCGGAAATTATTTATGCCGGAATTTATGAATGCATTTTTTATAGTAGACGTGAGATCAATATTAGTTACCTGATCTCCAAATTCAAATTTCTTCAGCTCGTTAAGTCTTTCAACTCCTTTTCCTGATTTACTTGATTCATGAAATCCCGTGGAACCGGGTTTCAGCCCTGTGAATATTTTCTTCATAGATTCAGTCCGTATCCTTTGTGAACCTTTCGCGGTAATAATTTTCATGCCTACCTTTTCTGCAATGAATCCCTGCATTTTCAGCTCATTTACAAAATCACCGAATGACATGTCCTTATCAAAGAGTTTATAATTTTCATTCAGCTGCTCCATCCATTCCAGCGCTTCATCAATGTCTCCGTTTGTCTGAATCAAAAGATAACTGAAAATTGAAATAAGATTTTCAAGTCTTTTCTCATCAGTCATAAAGTCCGGGCGCCATTTGGAATAGAGTATATTCATTTTACACTTTACTCTGCAATCATTTTAAATATTCTGAAAAACATATTCGGATCCAGACCTAAAACTACCGTTCCTACTACTGCAAGAGAAGTAGCAAAAATTCCCGAACGGCTAACAGGTTCTTTTTCGTATCCTGCAGTTACAAGATCAGTTGATTCATGGAACCACATATACACAGTTATTTTCAGATAGTAGTAAACTCCTATCAGACTGAGCAATATACCAATCACGGAAAGCCAGATCAGGTTTGCCTGAATCGCTGCATAGAATAAATAATACTTTCCCCAGAATCCCGCAAAAGGAGGAATGCCTGCAAGTGAGAATAGAAAAATAGTCATGAATGTTGCCATCAGTGGATTTCTTTTTCCCAGTCCTTTATAAAAATCGATATCAACATTCTTATAATCTCTTGAGCCGTCATCTTTTTTCTCAAGTATTGATACTATAATAAAAGCGCCGAGCTGCATGAAAGTATATGCTATAAGATAATACGCGATTCCTTTCAGGGCGAACTCATTCATTGCTGCGACGCCGACGAAAATATATCCGGCACTGGCTATAGATGAATATGCAAGAAGCCGTTTCATATTACTCTGCGCAAGAGCGATTACATTTCCGTACATCATCGTTGCAACTGCAGCTACTGAAAATATCAGTTTGAAATTTGTAATATTTAATGCCAGGATAATAGGAAGTATCGTGCCGACAGCTGCGATCTTTCCTGCTGTGGAAAACATACCGGATAATGTAGTCGGCGCGCCGTCATATACATCGGGTATCCACATATGAAAAGGAAACACTCCGATCTTGAACAAAAAGCCGATCAGAAACAAAGCGAATCCGATTATGAATACGTAATTGGTAAAAAGTTTTTTCTGATTATATAACTCTGCAAGATTTGTAGTTCCGCTGATACCGTATATAAGCGCTATGCCGTACAAAATAAAACCCGTTATAAAAGCGCCGAGCAGAAAATATTTCAAAGCGCTTTCGTTGGACTTTTGTCTTAATCTCAGAAAACCCGCCAGCACATAAAAACATACTGACATCAGTTCCAGTCCGATGAATATTATAAGCAAATCATTCGCAAACACCATAAGCATCATACCCAGCACGGAAAACAATATCAGCGAATAATATTCCCCGAAATTAATATTCTCTTTCTCAATATAATTTTTTGATGCAATTATTGTGATCAGTATACCCGCAAGTATTATCACGCTGAACATTACCGATGCGTTTGATATTCTTAAGAACTGATTAAAGATTATAAGCTCTTTATTAAGGGACAGAAAAGATGCTGCAATCGCTCCGGTCACAGTGATAATACTGAATCCGTATACTGCGGATGATCCTTTTTTCGAAAAAGCTTCAATTACGAGGATTGCGCAGGCTGCAAAAGCTATCAGCACTAAAGGTATAACTTCATAGATCTCATGTAATTGTATCATTTATTATTTTTATTGGACAGTTAATATTTTTAAATTTTCGGTTTTTACGCTGCTGATTTTTTTACTCTTATAATACACATCAAATCTAAACTGTGAAGTCACAGGTTCGCTTTTTTTGCTGTCAGGATAAATTTTTGTCAGATCATGAATTACATTTAACTTCACTGCATCATCCGTAATTTTAAATGTTTCTGTCAAAACTTTATCCGTTTTTACAGTATCATTATTAAAATATATCGTAAAGTTTTTTATGCTGAAATCTTCCGGTACTTTATCTGATTCTATATTTACGCTTACCAGAAATCCAAACTTAATGTCACTTCTTCCTATCCCCGGCATTTTATCTATCCAGGCATCAGCTTCCGTTATATATACTTTATTACTGCTCATATAATTTTCACTGACCTTTTTAGAAGATGAGCAGCCGCTGATAACAAAAGATATCAAAATAACCGAAGCTGTAATCCTGTTAACTAAAAAATATTTTACCGCCGCCATTCCGATAAGCGCTCCTGCAATATCCGCAAGGACATCGTTAAATTCACTGCTTCTGTTCGGCACAAAATACTGATGAAACTCATCTGATATTCCGTACAGCACGGTAAACAGTAATGCAAATTCAAAAGAAAAACGCTGTAATTTAATACTTTTAGTTTGATATTTTAAGGAATAAAAAAATAAAATATACAGGACAAAGTATATTGCCGCATGTATAAACTTATCATTCAGCTGAAATTCAACTTTCGGCAGTTCATCTCCGGGAATTGATGACTGAATAAATATAAGCAGACAAAAAGATATAAGACAAATATGAAAATAAATTGCTTTTATTTTCAAGCTGAAAAGATTTTATTTTTTACAAATGCGATCTCATTTATTAAATCTCCGGCTAAAGTAGATGAGCTGCCTGATTTTTCATACAGTATGTCTCCGCATTTACCGTGAATATATGCAGCGGCAACAGAACTCTCTTTTGCTTTTCCGGTAACCGAATACAGTCCTGCTGTGATTCCGGAAAGCACATCACCGCTTCCTGCTGTCGCAAGATTTTCCTTTCCTGCAGGGTTAATTATAAAATCATTTCCGTCTGTAATAACCGTAGGCGAATTTTTTAATACTAATGTCACTTTATATTTTTTTGCAAACTCTTTTCCGGCATAGTAAAAACTGTTTATCAGTTCTCTCAGATTCATACCTGTCATACCGGCAAACTCTCCGAAATGCGGAGTAAGTATTACATTTTTATTCATTAATAATCTCAGATGATCTTTGAAAGCATACAGTCCGTCGGCATCGATCACATAGTTTGCGTCATTATTTTTTACAATGTGTCTGACTAATTCCATCGTCTCTGCATTTTTAGACAATCCCGGACCGATCAGAACGCAGTCAGCCCAGATGATTTTTTCTCTTATCTTTTCATAAGCATTCATATTCAATGTGCATTCTTCAGTTTCGCTAAGCGGCATCGTCATCACTTCAGTCATTTTTATTTCAAGTATATCGTTTACAGATTCGGGAACCGCTGTTATCACTGCGCCTGATCCGGCTCTCATTGCAGACAATGATGAAAGATACGCTGCTCCTGTCAGTCCTTTTGATCCTGCAATTACGAGAGTTTTCCCGTTTGTATACTTATTGGAATTTATTTTTCTGGCGGTTAATAATTTCTTTACATCTGCTTCTTCAGTTTCAAAAATTCTGTTTAAGTTATATTTTGTAAATTCATTTTCCGAAATTCCAATGTCAGCCGTTAAGATTTTTCCGCTGAATTCCCTGCCGCAGTAAAATAATGAATCAAATTTTTTAATACTCATCGTTACCGTAATATCAGCTCTTACAGCTTCGGATTTCTGATCATATTTACTCAGTCCCGACGGCACATCAGCCGAAACGATTTTTTTATTTTCAATACCGTTTATAAACTTTATAAGCTCAGCTGTTTTCTTATCAGGTTCACCTTTAAAACCGACTCCGAAAATCGCATCAATAATTAAGCTGTTTTCGAAATTGATTTTTCCTTTCAGATCTGAAATGCTTTTATATTTAATTACGGAAATATATTCTGAGATATATTTTGAATTTTTTAAAATATCAAAATTGATTCCCGCGTCTCCTGAAAGATCCTTTCTGCCGCTGAGCATAACGAGCTTTACATCGAGTTTTAAATTACATAAATGCCGGGCTGTCACAAATCCGTCTCCTGCATTGTTTCCTTTACCGGTAAATATAATTATCTGATGATCTTTAATATCCGGAAACTCCCGCAATAATATCTCTGTGAAACTTCTGCCGGCGTTTTCCATCAGTATAAGCGCAGGGATTTTAAGCGAAGAAATTATTAACTTTTCAATGCAGGAGATTTCGCTGTTAAAGTAAATATTCTTCATCCGGAGAGTTCAGATTTGAATTATTATTTAATAAATGAGATAGGTCAATTTCCAATAAGTGATTTCATCTTTTTTATAACTGCGCATTTGTCTTCAGAGTTAAATATTGAAGACCCGCACACAAACATATCCGCACCTGCATCTGAAATTGATTTTATATTCGTCAGATCAACTCCTCCGTCCACTTCGATTTCTGTATTGTAACCGTTCTTTATGATAATTTCTTTTAATTCACCTATCTTCCTTAATGTATTTTCAATGAACTTCTGTCCGCCGAATCCGGGATTCACGCTCATAAGTAAAACGTAATCAGCGTTATATAAAACATTTTCCAGAGAAGATACCGGGGTTGCCGGATTCAGTACAGCACCGGCTTTAATACCGTGTGACTTTATCTGCTGCAGAACTCTGTCAAGATGATAATTATTTTCATAGTGAACGGAGATCATATCCGCTCCAGCTTTATAAAATTCATCAATAAAATTCTCAGGATTTTCTATCATAAGATGCACATCAAGAGGCAGGTCAGTAACTTTGTTTACGTCGGAAATTACCTTAGGACCAAAGCTGATATTCGGAACGAATCTTCCGTCCATTATATCACAGTGAATCATATCAGCTCCGCAGGACTCTGCTTCTCTGATCTCTTCACCGAGTCTGGAAAAATCCGCTGAAAGTATAGACGGAAGAATTTTTTTCATACCGGATATTTATTATTAATTCGGATCAGAATCATCCGCGTTATTATCATTCTTTTTACCGGGATTATCTGTTTTCGGTGTTTCCTTTTTTACTTTATCGTCTTTTTCCTTATCGGGTTTGGTTACAGACGGTTTATCGCTTTTATCCGCGCCGTCATCTTTTTTGATAAGAGGTTTTTCTTTCATAACATCTGGATCATTTCCCTCATCAGAATCCTTTACATTTGCATTGCCGTCCGGATCGTCTTCAAGAATTTCTGTCTGCTCAATGACTTTTTTCCTTGCTACAAAAATATCAACTGCAGTATTTTCATTTGCAGATTTATCCTGTTTGGGATACTGATCCACTATCTGTCCTGCCGGAACATTGTTGTTCGTCTGATATGTGATCTTACCGATCTTTAATTTACTGTCTGTAATAATTTTCTTGGCTTCCTCCAGAGATTTACCTACTAAACTCGGCACCTTCAGATCGCCGATCTGCGGACCGTCGCTTAATATAAGATCTAATTTCGTATTCCTTTTTACTTTACTACCGGGCTGAATAATCTGTGAAATTACAACATCTTCGGGAAATTCCTGTGTCGGTTTTCTTACCGTCTCGCCGAGTTTGAGACCTCTCTGCTCCAGCGTGAACTTAGCATCTCTGAGAGACTTTCCCTTAAGATTCGGGACTTCTGAAAGCTGTTCACCGCCGCTTATGGTTACGTATATTCTTCTGCCGTATTTTACAGTTGCATCCGGAGGCGGATTCTGATCCAGTATCATACCTATCTGAATATTTTCATCATACTTTATATCTCCCTGTATAATTTCAAGTCCCGCGTCTTCTATTATTTTTTTCGCTTCAATGTAGTTACTGCCAATAACCTTAGGCGTAATTACTGTATCAGAATGCTTCACATAAAGCGGCATCAGCACATAATTGATCAGCAGGAAAAATCCTACAATAATCCCTGTGAATATTAATAATTTTTTAAGCATGAGTTAAATTAATAATATGAATTCTGAAATGAAATGATAATTGATGTTACTTTATGAAATGCATTCTGATAACGCCTGCTGTTCCGTTTTGCTCAAGGGTAAGAAAATACATACCTGAAGAAAGATCCTTTGGTATCCACTGAAAGGAATAAAAACCAGCATTCATATTTTTGTGAAACTCCGAATATACATTCTGACCGAGGACGTTTCTGATTATTATGCTAACATCGCCACTTTTACTAAGATCGAAATTAATTTTAGTGGAAGGATTAAAGGGATTGGGAAAATTCTGACTGAGACTGAACTCACTCGGAATCTCGACACCGGTCTGAGAAATTCCAACCGGCTGTCCGATTAGATTAAAAACAATGTTATTGATAAGATTCTTGGCATCGCTTTTATTTCTGATGTTTGTATAAGAAAAAAATAAGTTTATAATCTGCGGATCTTCGGTATCGGGAAATGCTAATATTCCTGCTTTGTCCGGATGCTGCGTAAATTTAAAAAATAGTATTGCAAACTCACTCTTCAGACATATATCCATATCCGCAGGAATTGAATAATCAACTTCAAGAGTGTGATTCAGAATATTCGGAAACAGCGCAAGCGATGAATTTATATTATCATCAGTTATTCTTAACTCACCTCCGTTATCACCGTGCCAGCTGTCAATTTTCAGCGCCTTACTTTTGAAGGAAGGATACTCCGGAAAAATGTCCGATACATATCCGGTCTGACCGCCTTCTACCACTAACTTTCCGCCTGCTTTTATATAATTCTGAATTATAAACCTCATGTAGTTATTGCTGCAAGGAAATAAATTCGAACCGGTGGATAATATTACAAGTCTGTGATCATTCAGTATTTCAGGAGTAACAAGGTCAGGAGATATCAAATCAATATTATAACCCGACTGCTGTAGATCGGTTCTTATGCGCTCGGAAGAAGTCTCATTATCATTTGCAATTAAGAGAATATCAGTAAGTCGCGAGAAATTACCGTACTTCTGTATCCCCGCTCCTGCGGACATGAATACAATAAACCACAGAATAATCAACCTCAATGTTTTATTCATAACTGATATTTAAATAATGTAATGAAATTAATTTTTAAACATAATATATTTTTCAGTCAGAATTTTTAAACGTGCTCCCTATATCTACAGATAATTTTGAATTTAAAATTTAAGAGAAATTACAAAAGGAATTCCGGCAATTTTTCATTAGCAGAGATTTTTCTTTGGAACTTTATTTTGATCTGTCAAAAAAATGTACTATAAAAGCAATACAACTTTAATATTAAAACTAAACGTTTTGGGCAGATATGCATCGAGATAATTCTTTTTTTCATGATTACACTTTTCAAAAAATGAATGTAAAAAGCGGCTTTACTTTGAATTTAATTTTAAAAGTTTAAGAAAAGCGGGAATGAATTTCATTTTTTATCAATTCAATTTGGAAAAGTATTTTATTAATTTCATAAAAAATAAAAAATCATGGCAAATCAGTTTTCATTTGATATAGTATCGGAAGTAGATCTTCAGGAACTTGACAACGCGATCAATCAGGCGTTAAAAGAAATTATACAGCGGTATGATTTTAAAGGAAGTAAAAGTGAGATTACTTTCAACAAAAAAGACAAAGCGCTTAACGTGATTTCGGATGATGAATACAAAATGAAATCGGTGATAGACATACTCCAGAATAAATTGATCAAGCGGGGTATTTCCATAAAAGCGCTGAAATACGGGAAAGTGGAACCGGCTGCAGGCAATACTGTGCGTCAGGAGATAAAGCTTCAGCAGGGTATTGAAAAAGAAGATGCGAAATATATTGTGAAACTGATTAAGGAAAGCAAGCTGAAAGTTCAGGCGACCATTCAGGATGAGCAGGTCAGGGTTTCAGGAAAAGATAAGGATGATCTTCAGGCGGTTATGAATTTACTGAGAGCAAAAGATCTCGAATTCGCCCTTCAGTTTACAAATTACAGATAAAAAAAAGCCGCGGGAAAATGATTCCTGCGGCTTTAACTTATTATGAACCTATCTTTAATATCTTCATCTTTAAATCTTCATCGATAGCGAATAGCTTCTTAATATCTTCGTTTGTGCTTTCCAAAGTTTCGTAGTTTCCGACATATACTTTGTAATATGTCTTTTCTTTACCTACTACTTCTTCAAGAAAGATAGTGTTGAAGTTTTCTGATTCAAGTTTTGTAACCAATTGGTCTGCGCTTTCAGCATCGGCTAACCTTGCAACCTGTATAGTGAAACCTTTGATGAATCTGATTTTTTTAGTTACATCAAAGTAATTATAGCTGCTGTTATCCGCCACTTCCTGATAAATCTTTGTATCGACAAGATCGACATCAGATGTTAATACTTTTATTTTTAGTTTGGAAGAATTGAACAGTAAGTTTAATTCGTTCCTTGTTAAAGTATAATCTGATCTTTGTTCTGAATTTTCCGGAAACTGAACGAATATTTTCGAGTTCACCGGGAATTCATCTTCAAAGAGATTGACTTGTGAGTTTTTAAGTTCACTTTCGGTTTCTTCCTCTTCTTCTTCAGGATTGTAAATTTCAATCCTGACAGGAGCGAGTCCGTCCATGCCTATTTCCATTTTTGCCGCTTTAGAAAGGTCAATTATTCTGCCTCTGATAAAGGGTCCCCTGTCATTGATTCTCACAACGACAGACATATCATTTGAAAGATTTATTACTTTCACTAATGTGTTGAAGGGTAAGGTTTTGTGAGCTGCCGTCAATTCATGAGTGTCAAACCGCTCTCCATTAGCGGTCTTTCTTCCCTGAAATCCTGGGCCGTACCACGAAGCCTCACCTTCCTGGGTAAAGCCGGGGTCAATGTCTCTTGTCTTTGCAATGATATCAGAATCATGCGTCCAATTGATTAAGTTAATTAAAACTAATGCGAATATTAATCTCGCAGCAATTTTAACGTTCAAAGTGTATCTCCTATTTAGTTTATAAATGAGTTTGTGAAGCACACTCTCAGAGCTGTTAGGTCAGCTCAAAATCTAACTTAATCACATTGATATATTAAAGAACGATATAATATATATTTGGATCTTTGTAAAATTGAATGGTTAATATAGCCATAATGATCCTAAAGTTCAAACTACTTTTTTGAGGACAGCCGGAAAAATTCAGGTGTGCTTATAACTGTATACCGGGTATAAAATTGTAAATAAATTTTCATACCGTGTTAAATTAATATAAGTATGTTTTAGAAAGCAGAGACGTAAAAATCAGTGATGAAATGCTTTTTCCGACAAATTCAAACAATTAACTGTCATTTGTCAATATTCATTTGTCATTTTATCTTATGAGAACCATCTTTCTGTTTTCTGTAAACCTCTCCGTAGCAAGTCTGTAAAAATAAATACCGCCCGATAATCCGTTTCCGTCAAATGTAACACTGTGATAACCGGAATTCACTTTACAGTTTATTAATTCTGCGATTTTTTTACCTGCTGAATTATAAACTTCCAATGAAATATATTCACTTTCAGTAAGATAAAATTCTATTTTCGTAACAGGATTAAATGGATTTGGATAATTCTGATATAATGTAAATGTATAAGGTACATTTTCCTCCGGACTGCCGACAGCTGAAAGTCCTCCGTTAGTTGTTTTCAAAATTGTTCCGTTATCACCGGCTGCATATCCTGTTATACTGTCTGTTAAAAATACACACCTTAATGAAGAAGAGCCGCCGTTTTGATTTGTCCATGTCAGTCCCGCGTCAGTCGTCTTTAAGATTAATCCGTTCTCACCGGCGCTGAATCCGGTATTTGATCCTGAAAAATCAATACTGTGCAGCTGGAGCGGAAAAAGCTGTGTAGTCCAGGTTTCGCCTCCGTCTGTTGTCTTTGAAATTCCGCCCTGCCCGTCAAAAACTCTTGAACTTGCAAATCCCGTGCTTGCTGTTATAAACTTTATACCGGATAAATTTCCTTCATTGCCGTTCAGATAAAAATTTGAAAAGCTCCAGTTCACTCCGCCGTTTGTAGTTTTTGCAATGAAAGGCTGAAAAATAGTATTTACTCCTGAAGAGTAAGCGATCGTTTCTGAAAACATATCTGCTCCGTAGTAAGTAACCAGAAAACCGTTCTCAGCAACCGTCCAGTTACGTCCTGAATTAGACGAATAAAGCAACGTTCCGCCCGAACCCGAACATACGCCACGTGAGTTAACAAACGATACAGCGCGGAGATTATCCGTAACGCCGCTCGCTGCAGTGATCCAGCTCACTCCGGCATTTTCCGTAAAAATAATCACACCATCATCAGCACACACAACTCCCGAGTCGGCATTGAAAAAGTAAATTGAATTTACATTCTGACTAATGCCTGTAGTGACATTGCTCCAGTTCATACCTCCGCTGGAAGTTCTGAGCATTTTACCGTTTTCCCCTGCCGCAAATCCAGTCTGCGAATTTACAAAACAGACAGTTCTGAGATTCTCAGTTGTCCCGCTGGACTGTATAATCCACTGAGAGAATATAGTAGAGGGAATTATAGAAATTATAAAAAGGATTAATTTTTTCAAAACTAAATAATTTTTTTAAATTTATTTATACTCGATTAGAGAAAATTCTGAAAAATTTCAATATACCTTACCTGTAAAACTCTTCCTCACTTATATTATCAGCGTCAAATTCATTATTCCTGTTACCCGAAATTACTTTTAAAATTAATTCATAACTCGGCAGCTGATATCCGTTTTGTAAATTAACTTTGTAAAAATCCAGATGGTCATTTCCTTCCTGATAATTTGCATCTCTTACAAACTTTGCATAACAATAATCTCCTTCAACTTTTTTACTCCAGTCATATCCGTAAGCGATTTTTAAATAGTAGATTCCTTCCGGAATATTTTTAATTTCATACACGATGCCGCTTCTTATGAATACAGTGCGGATGCATTCATGCGTATTTGAATTTATTATTTTAATCACTACGTCAGTCGCGCCGGTAGCATCTATTCTGAGAAAATTATCAAGAGATCTGTTATATAATGACGCACAGGATATACATTCAGGTTTTTCACCTGTATTAATTTCAATTTTATAAAAGCTGTCACTGCTTTCCTGACTGAATAATGAAAAAGGTATTAACAATAATACTAATAAGTAAATATACTTCATAATTTTAAAATGATTCATAATACCAATGCTGTCCAAATTATTTTTATATAAGAAAATTTTTGTCAAATTTATATTTTTTTACAGTTTTATATCAATCTATTTAGAAGACCCGCCTTTGATAAATTGCCGAAAGAATTCATGAGCAATTGCGTCAATAAAATTTCCCTGTTTGAGAAATTTGCGAAGCAAATTTTGAGTTGGAAATTTTAGAGCAATTGTAAAATGAATTCCGGCTATTTTTCATTACCGGAGATTTCTCTTTGTTTTCTTTTGATCTGTCAAAAGAAATTACTATAAAAGCAATATAACTTCAATTTTAAAACTAAACGTTTTGAACAGATGTCTCATAATACATAAAAAAAATAATGTGTAATTATTAATTTTTTTTGAATTCAAAACAGAAAGTTACTTGCCGTCAATTAATTTAAATTTTTTACACAATCATCCAGATATTTCTGAATTTGCTCTTCTTCATTCATCCTGACAATTTTCTTAACCCATTCTCCGGCTTTTATCTGATAATCATTATACCTTATATTTTTTACAAAAACTTTTTCATTGGCTAACGCTGTAACGGTATTGAAAAGACTGTAAGCTGTTTCGCCAAGCTCTGCCGTATATTTCGCTTTAAGTTTTTCCATTATAGTCAAGAACTCTTCTTTCTGTTTATCAATGATTTTATAGTATCTTTCTGATACATCTTCTTTTTTAAATTTTAATCTCAATATTTCCGCAGTTACCGGGATAAAATACTTTTCCTCTATTTTGATATTATATAGATTCTCCATGTAGTTGATGAAACTTTGTTCAGCTGATTTTAATTTTTCATAATTCATATCTTTTATCTTTAATATCTTCCTGCTGCTTATTTCATTTTTAAAATGATTAAAATTTAAACTGACAAATTCTCTTTCAAATATAACGCCGTTATCGCAAACCTTCCTGCAGAATCCAAGCTCGAATTTTAGCTTTCTTGATTTATTGTAACTGTTTGTGATCCTGATAAACGGAACGTAAACTTCCTGACTACATATATTTAAAGTATAATTTCTGTTTATCAGATCTATATGGCAGTAAGATTTTGATAACGGTGATATGACATTGAAAACAATGAAATCATCATCATTTGAATTCGGAAACATTTCCCGGAATATTTCTTTACCGAATGCCAGAGCATCCTTATTCATTACAAGCGTATATCCCCCGCTTACAACAGAATAAACTTTTTCCTCTCCGTCAATATTTGCTGTAACTGCAGAAAAATTGCTGAGTTTGTTATATCTTTTTTCCTTAAGATAAACCGGCTTAAGCTCTACAGGAAACATTAGCGGTTCTATGTTAGTATTTCTGCTCATGATAAAATAATTTTAAATTTAATAATATTTACTTTAATATAATTATTTACTGAGACAATCAATGTCAGGTTTTGGTAGTGTTAACAGGATAATAATTTAAAACAGACTTATTTTTAAAATTGAGTGATTGAGATCAGTTTAAATCAAATAATGAATACAAACTTTAAAGCTGTATCAATCTAAAATCTAACCAGCTGCTTTGTGACAGATAATTATTGAAATACATCTCCTTTAAACGTAAAATGTACCGGAGATCTCCGCTTTTACTCATATTGAATTAATTTTTTAATAAAATAATTTATATTTTTTATTATGTACAAACATCACTCTGCATTATCAATATTTAAAATGTAAAAACCATAAAAGATCTTTTGCTGCTTTCACGCATCACATGGCGTCACAAGATCTATCATGAGTAAGAAAAACTTCCCATCACTTTCTCCGAAATATAATCCCATATTCGAATCAGTAGTATAAAAGGAATATTTAAATTTATCACTGCTCCTCTCTGATTTTTCCCGAATAATTTTATAAACTCCGTTTTCATTTCCGTCTCCTTCAAAACCGTAATTTCCGTTATCATCTGCGTAACCATAAACACGTGAATTAAAATTTTTTTCCGGGGTATTGTTAAAATAACATCCGTCCTTATCCCAGCCCTCTTTATCGCTTTCACAATTATACTGAGGAAGACTGCCTTCTGCGGGTTCACAGTTTATTTTAAGATTTTTAATTCTGTAGAGATCAGTTTCTTTTGAGCTGTTTAGAACCGGATCGAAAGAACTGAAATAATAACAATTGATAAATGCGCCGGGATTGTCCAGGACAAAAATTCCGTGCTCAGGATCAATATACTCATTCAGCGACGAAATATTCTTACTGTTAAAATCCGTTTTGAACTTCTCAAAAAATTTCAGAAAATCTTCATTACCGGGATTCCCGGCGAAAGCTGATGTCAGCTGATAAGAAAAGAGACAAAAAATTAATATTAGATTTTTCATATAAAAAGTTTTTAATTTATTAATCATTATATATTTTGAAAATATTTTTTTAAATAGTATTTGATTTTATATTCCTTCAAATTTTTCAATCAGCCAGGTTTTTTGTGAAACTATTTTTTCTTTTTCAATTTCACTCTTTAAATATAAAGCTTCATTATTATTTGCTTTCACTGTCAGATTTAAAAGTTTAATATAGTATTTAATAAAATTAAAATATGACAGATTAAGATCTTCCGGCATTTCGTTATAAGACTTTAAATTATGCTTGAAAGTATCTGCCATTGAATACGCCTGTTCGGTCAGCTTCAGCTCATAATATATCTTTAATGAAAGCACTTTTACATCGACTTTAAAATTAACAAGCGCATATTTTACTTTTGAAATATTCACAAGCGCTTCTTCATACTGTTCCATTCCGAATGAAATCATTGCTTTGGAATAATATTTCATATCCCTGCGAAAAACAGGTTTAAGCTCTTCGGTATATTTTTCCGTGAAGTTTTTTGCAATATCAAATTCCTTCAAATTAATTGCAGTTATAATAAAATTTCTGTAAAAGTCCGGCTGCATATACGCATCATTGTTCATTTTATAAGCATTGTCTTCAATACACGAGACAAAAAGATCAAAATTTTCTCTTCTTCTGACAGATAAATTTATATTCTGAAAACCTATATTCTGAATATTAAAAAGGTCCGCATAGAAATAAACTTTTTCCATTCTGCTTAACTTTGATTTATGAATGTAAAATATTTCCTTTGCCTTAGCATATAATCCGGCATCGCAATTATTTCTTATACTTAAATACGAATAGTAGTGAAATCCTATAAATACAAAATGAGGTGAGTCTTTGTAAGCTTCCAGAATACTTTCCATATTCAGTCCTGCCAGAATCAGATCACATATGTTTTCTTCTGATTTAATATTACTTCCGATCTCCGAGAACGATTTTAACTTGGCAATCCTTAGAAGATTAATTAAAAAATAATCAGAAAGATATTCGCCAGAACTGAAAGCTTTTTTCAGATAATTTTTATGATCAAGAATGATATTTAAATACTGAGTATCATATACTTCCAGAAAATATTTTTCAAGTATAATTTTTCCCGATAATTCTCCTTCTATGTTCACTGCCATTTCAGCGGTTTCCCTGTATTTTTCATAATACTTCACCAGATCCCTTTCAAGTAATTCTTCCAGCATTATCCTGTGTTTTAAAGTTTTTTTCCTGCTGAAATTTGAAATTACCATATATTCCTCCGCCGTTTTCAGAAGTGATGATGACAATGTCTTAAGAATGTCTCTGGATTTTTTGTCACCAAATTCCGTATCCGGATAAATTTCTTTAAAAATATTTTCTTCGTTAAATCCCTCTGAAATGAAGTCCGGATGGAATTTTATAACAGCTTTATAAAGAGGAAGCAGGTCTCTGCCCTGTTTGAAAAATGGTGAGATTATGAATTTCTCAAATTCACTTAATTCCTTTTTTGAGAAAGTCTGTAAAAATATTATAAGTTTTGTGTCTCTGTATTCCATTTATTTATAATATATACAATTGTTACAAAATAAATATATAAAGTTAAATTATACACCCCTTTTAAAAATTTTTTAAATTTTAGTTTAAAACTGCCGTTACAAAACAGTTTATTTTTCTTTGCATCGCAGCTCAATGCAGTTTAGTTTTACACAACTTTAAAAAACAGGAGGGTAAAATGTTCAAAATTATTTTAATTTCATTCTTATTTTTCTCAGCATCTCTGAAAGCTCAGAATGCTCCGGCGTCAATTTTCAGTAATACTGTTTTAGAATCACCTGATCAAATTAAATTTACAAATTCAGTAAACTCTTCCGTCGAGATCCCGGCTTTATATTCAGTCATAAATTTAAATGATTTCAAAAGTAAAGCACAGAAAGGTCTGGACTATGTGAGTCCGGGCAGCACTGTCACAAATGTGAAATGCCTGAGAATTACAAACTGGTCTGAAACAATTTCTGATGCGTTTCAATCTTATCTCACTTATCTCAGAAAAGATGACATTACAAAAATGTCTTCCGGATACAATGTAGAAACAATTTCAGAGAAAATATCCGAATTCAGTAACGGCGGTTTTATCATCGGAAAAATGTCATGGGAAATCAGGAATGATCATCAGTTGAAAAAAATTAATTCCGTGGCAGTTTTTGACAGTGAAGGAAATGTCGTTTTCGATACTGAATTAGTGAACTTCGTTACAAATATATCTCTTCCGGAAAATCAAATATCAGAATTTGAAGATGACAATAATTCACCGGTCACTTCGGCTGTTATTGTAAATCAAAGAAGCGGTAGTATGACTTACTCCTATGTAGTGGAAGGAACGTTTGGAAATGTTACACATTACAATAAAGTAACGGCTACTGCAATAGTGCCTCCGTATATTACTGCCGCAACGAATGATGCATTTTTTAACTCTCAGACTACTGAAATCATTTCAGAAAGAAGGAACGTCACCAACTTTTCCCCGCCGACCGATCCATGCATTTATTTCGGAACCGGAGGAACTATTGCAAACAGTTATTCAGCAGCAGTCCCTTTCAGCAGCCGCGTATATCTATCCAATACCAACGACCGGTTTAATAACGGCACATATCAGGTCTCCGGCACAAACGGAAACAACTGGAGTTTTACTTTCGATTTTAATGTGAGTGCTGGACCACTCGGACTCGGCATTACACCTCAGCAGACCACTCCTGATTTTACTCTTTCTTCACCGAATTTTTCTGAAGTAAGAGTCAGAAATCATGTATATTATTACCTGCTCGGGAATACTTACAGAGCATTATTTTATGATGACGGCGCATTGAGCATAAATAATTTTAATATTCTCACAGGAGGTAATGCCGGTGAAGTGGGTTCAGTCAATGTAGTTCTTCCGATGCAGATCGCATACTGGAGTTATTTGGTTTTATATTCATACTCAAATATTGGCGTATCACTTAATCTTTCAAATATTCAATATCTTCGTGGCGATCATATCCGGCAGCCGTCTTATAATTTAACTTCAACAAATTACAATATTCCCGTAGGACAGATTGACACAATAAAAGCAAGAGTTACAAACAACAGTCAGCATGTTAAGCTTAACGGCGGAAATATTTCAATGAATGTATCATCTTTAAATGACCGACTTACTTTATTATCACCTGCAACTTTACCTTTAGGTGAAATCAATACTTCGTCAAATAAAACTTACAACTTTATAGTGAGGGGAAATTCAAGCGGAGTTGTAACTCCTCAGGTAAACATTTCTTCAGCCGGCTGGACCTGGCCTGTTCCGCCTGATGTAGTGATCAATACTATATTCAGCATTGACTCAAATATCTCCGTCGGCACTACAGGTATTAGTCAGACATCCGAAGCTTTACCTGCAGAATATACTATATCTCAGAATTACCCGAATCCGTTCAATCCGGTAACGGGCATTAATTTCAGTATTCCGAAATCCGGTTTCGTGAATATAACAGTATATGATATTCTCGGTAAGGAAATAAAAAATCTTGTAAATGAAAATCTAAACGCGGGATATTATAAAACGGATTTCAGCGGTAACGATTTACCTTCAGGAGCATATTTTTACAGAATTACAGCGGGTGAATTTGTTCAGATAAGGAAAATGACCTTGCTGAAATAATAAAATGTGAAATGAATAACGAAACAGATTTACTGATACAAAAAAAAAGCCCGTGATTCATTCACGGGCTTTTTCATAACACTTTTCTGTTTACGGAATTCAGATTTGAATGAGACTTAAAGCAGACTGAAAATTTTTGTATAAAATCTTACAGGATATTATGTTGTCTGATTATTTAATAATTATCATACTGCATCACCTGCATTATCATCTTTATTAATAAGGTTTTTATCCGGTTTATTATTTACGTCCTGATTTGCAGACGGATTTTTTTTCTCTTCGTTAAAATACTTACCGACAAATGAATTACTATATTTATTTACTGATGTAATAATGTAAATCACAATTATAAATACAGCGGCTATTAATCCAATAACCCAGATAGCAACTTCCAAATCAATCCTTTATAAAACACATTAAATAAAATTATAAATTTCTCTGATTGAATAATCTCTGATCTCTGTATATCCTTATTCTCTTTGCCTGTGAAACGGCGTTCATTCTGTTCTCGGCAATTTTCCTTGAAGCGACTTCAGTAGGAATATTTTCTTTTTTGGAAATATTGATTATACTTTTAAGAATGTCATAAATTCCCGATGCCTGCTTAAGAGCTCTGTCCCTGTTATATCCTTCCAGTTCATTGTATACATTGATAAGTCCTCCGGCGTTAATTACATAATCCGGAGCGTAAAGAATTCCTTTATCCTTCAGCATCTTGCCGTGTTTTTCTTCTTCCCCGAGCTGATTATTTGCCGCTCCTGCCACAATTTTAACTTTAAGTTTCGGAATTGTATCATCATTAATAATTCCCCCGAGAGCTGCCGGTGAAAATACATCAGCTTCGGTAGTATAAACTTCCTCATCGCTTATGACTTTTGCCTTAAAATCAGTTACCAGTTTTTTCAGCTTATCTTCATATATATCATTCACAAATAAAACTGCTCCGTCATCATAAAGATATTTACAAAGATGCTTTCCGACATTACCTCCGGCTCCCTGAATAATGACTTTTTTTCCTTCGAGCGAGTCATTTCCGTAAACATCATTCACACAGGCTTTAATGCCGACATAGGTTCCATAAGCAGTAACCGGTGAAGGATCACCGCTGCCGCCGACTTCGATAGGTATTCCGGTAACGTGTCTTGTTTCCATCATGATGTATTCCATATCCTTAATGCTTGTTCCAACGTCTTCGGCTGTAATATATCTTCCCGATAGTCCTTCTACATATCTGCCGAACGCTCTGAAGAGACCTTCCGTTTTCTGTGTTCTTGAATCACCGATAATTACAGCTTTTCCTCCGCCGAGATTAAGCCCTGCAACAGCGGCTTTGTAAGTCATACCTCTTGATAATCTCAGTACGTCTATCAATGCTTCTTCATCCGAAGCGTAATTCCACATTCTCGTTCCCCCGAGCGCAGGTCCTAATGTAGTATTATGAATTCCGATTATTGCTTTTAAACCTAACTCTTTGTTCGAGCAAAATACAACTTGTTCATGACCGAAGGATTCTATTAACTCAAATGCGGAAAATTTATTCACTGACATAGTATTATTTTTATATTTTGAATTCAGGTTAGTTTAATAATTCCTGTTTACTTTTGAACAGTTCAGGATTTAAAGCTTTTCTTATATTTATAAAAACATCATCTACCTTTATATGAGCCATGCACTGCGGTACCTGACAGCCGTAATCATGTCCGAGATACAGACACGGACTGCAGAATTTGTCGCTTTGAATTAGTACGGCGTTTTTTGTATATGATCCCCATTTAAGAGGATTGGTCGGACCGTGAAGACCCATTGTTTTAGTTCCTACACAGGAAGCAATATGAAGCATTCCCGTATTACTGCAGACAATTACTTTCTCCTTTTTAACCATTGCGACTACATTATCAAGCGGATACATTCCTGCGGTATTAATTACATTCTTACCTATTCCGGCTGCGATCTCTCTGCATCTTTGCTCTTCATGCGAAGCTCCTGTGATCAAAACCCGGATATTATCATCATATTTCACAAGTCTTCTGCCGAGCTCAATATAGTTTTTAACTTCCCATTCCCGCGGTTTACCGTTCTCGCCGCAACCGGGATGAAGTCCGATGACAGTCCTGTCATTTAATTCATGCGTATCCCAAAACTCTTCTGCAAAGTTATAGTCTTTAGAATTTAAAAAATATTCTAATTTTTTATCCTCATCAGTAATATTTATACCGAGCGGAACTGCAAGATCCAGAAAATTCTCGAGTTCATGTTTTGTCCGTGAGTGCGGCACGACGCTGTCATAACCAAAATGTTTGTGCTGCCCGTCTGTTTTAAAACCTATAGTATAATCAGACTTTGCCAGCATTGCCATAATTGCATTAATTCTTTCCCATTGTCCGACATCTATAATCACATCATATTTATCTTTACGTAAGTTTCCGATAAATCTGAAAAATCCGAACGGCTTTCTTAAAAATGAATGGACATTGCAGTCAATAATCTTATCGACATAAGGTATTTTTTTTATTACGGAATAATTAATCTGTGAGCAAATAAAAGTAATTTCAGCATTTGGAAAATTTTTTTTCAAAACTCTTAACGTGGGAATCAGCAGTATCGAATCGCCAATTGCAGCAAGTTTTATTATCAGTATCTTCCTAATGTTTTCAATTGGTATCCGTCTCTTCCTTTTTGTTAAGATTGCAAGCAGAATAATTAAAGGTATGCCTAAGTATTTATCGAAAATCCTGAATATGGCTCTTCGTTTCAAATGTGTAGTATCAGAAAAGTAAATTTATTTGATAATATACTCAGAAATGGATATATTATCAATAAATAAGAATACCAATACATTGCATCCTGATTATAACAAGCTGATAGAATATTCAATTAAAGCGAGAAAGTTTTCATATTCGCCCTATTCGAAATTTTCCGTCGGAGCGGCAGTGCTGACAAAAGATAATAAGATCTTCACAGGCGCGAATATTGAATGCGCTTCTTATTCACTCTGCATCTGTGCAGAGAGAGTTGCATATTCAAAAGCAATTTCGGAAGGATATAAAAAATTTACTGCAGTTGCAATTTCATCAAGCGCAAAGGATTTTACTTTTCCATGCGGAGCCTGCAGACAGTTTATGTCTGAATTCGGAACGGATACTGAAATTCTTCTTATAAAAACCAAAAATCTTGTAAGGACATTTAAATTAGCGGAATTAATTCCGGGTGTTTTCGATAAAAAATATTTACTGAATTCAAAAAAATGAACGAGAATTTACAGATCAGAACCTATAAAAAATCAGGTCATATAGAAGTGATTTGCGGAAGTATGTTTTCCGGAAAGACGGAAGAGCTTATCCGCAGGATCAGAAGAGCTGAAATTGCGAAACAAAGAGTAAAAGTATTCAAACCTAAAATAGATAACCGATACAGCGAGTTTGAGATCGTATCACATAATGAACAGTCTTATCCGTCTGAGGTAGTAAACAGTGCTGAGGAAATTGTAGATAAATGTTTTGACGTGGATGTGATCGGAATTGACGAAGCTCAGTTCTTTGAGAATGACCTTGTGCAGATCTGTCAGAATTTAGCGGATTCCGGTAAGCGCGTTATTGTAGCCGGACTTGATCAGGATTACAGAGCTATGCCTTTTGAGCCGATGCCTCAGCTTCTTGCCGTAGCAGAGTATATTTCAAAGACACTTGCTGTTTGCGTTGTATGCGGAGCGCAGGCAAACAGAACTCAGAGAGTTACAGACAGTGAAGAGCAGATACTCGTCGGAGCGAAAAATCATTACGAAGCAAGATGCCGCCTTCATCATATGATCAATATTGATTCCAAAAAAGAAGCGATTTAAACATTCGAATTAATTAATAAAATAATTTTATGAAAATAATATTCACAGCACTCTTCACTGCAGTTTTATGCTTTAGCTTTAATGCATGCGGTAAAAAAGAAGCTGTAAATGAATCCGGCAAAGAAACTGAAACTTCCGCCGCTCCGAAAAAAGTAGGACTCGTGTTTGACATCGGAGGAAGAGGCGACAAATCATTTAATGACGCAGCATACAAAGGTCTTGAAGAAGCAAAGGAAAAACTCGGTATAGATTTCGAAGTCATAGATCCGGGCGACGGCTCTGACAGGGAATCCGCTCTCAGAAAATTAGCAAGTAAAAAAGACGTAGGACTTGTCTTCGGAGTTGGATTTATTTTTACAGATGATATAAACAATATCGCTAAAGAATTTCCCGATAAGAAATTTGCATGCGTGGATTACTCAATTGATCCTTCGAAGCAGATACCCGCAAATGTCGAAGCCATTGAATTTAAAGAAGAAGAGGGTTCATTTCTTGTGGGAGTTATTGCAGCGCTGAATTCAAAGACAAAAAAAGTCGGATTCATCGGAGGCATGGAATCAAATCTTATCAGAAAATTTGAAGATGGTTATAAGCAGGGCGTAAAATACGCTGATCCTGACTGTCAGGTCCTTTCGGGTTATGTCAGCGTTTCGCCCGAAGGATTTAAAAATCCGGGCAAGGCAAAGGAAATTGCTCTCAGCCAGTATAACAGCGGAGCTGATATTATTTATCATGCATCAGGATTATCCGGTCTGGGACTTTTTGAAGCTGCGAGAGAAAAAAATAAATTCGCTATCGGAGTGGATATGGATCAGCAGAAAGAAGCTCCCGGATTTGTAATGACTAGCATGGTAAAGCTCGTTGACAGAGCTGTGTTTAATACAGTAAAAGATTTTACTGAAAATAAATTTACCGGCGGTATAAAAACATTCGGACTACTGGATAACGGCGTAAGCTATGTTTATGATGAGAATAATAAATCGCTTATCAGTGAAGAGATCATTTTAAAAACTGATGAAGCAAAGAAAAAACTGTCGGCCGGTGAAATTAAAATCGAACTCAAATAAAATTTACTGAATAGTAATTCTGATATTTAAACCCCCTTCATTCGAAGATCTCGGTACGGTTGTAACTGATGTTCCTGTCGGTTTTGTGGAAATATATTTGTAAAAGAGCTGCATTGATACTTTAGAACTAAGCGAATACTGTATTGAAGGATTTATTGTCGTAACTGAAGATCCGTTACCCGTAACAGGCACTTTCACTCCTGATCCGAATTCATAATTTATCGGTTCGTTTTTAGAATTGGAAAAAGTCAGCGCGAAAGCTATGTCGTTTTGCAGTGATAAACCGAACAGCGGAATACTGAAACCGCTTTTTGTAAAGTTTGCATTTACGCTCCATTCGCTTGTACCTATTGTCTGAACGTTTGCACCGATCGGATTGAGTATATTCGATATACTGGAATTGATTCTGAAGTTAGTTGTCATATTACCTCCGAGTAATTCCTTAAATACAACATTAAGTCCTAACAGCGGACTGAACGCCTGAGTTACTGCCTGTGAATTTGGAATGTCAACGCTGTTGATATCAATTAATCTGCTTTCCCTGTATTCTGATATAAAATTATTTTCAATTGAAACCTGCGAAGCAAATTCAGAGAACAAAGGAAATTTTTCAAGTCCTGAAATACTTAGTGACCAGTTTGGAAACGGAAAAGATGAAATCTGATCTTCAAAAGCTGATGTCAGCTGAGATCTTGACTGCACAGTATTGTTAGCATCTCCCTGAAATTCAAAATTTTCCATATCGCCTACAAAGAATATTGAATTTCCTGATAACACTGAACTTGTTTTACTTGTTGGATTTCCAATATTACCGATCTCATCTGAAGTATAAACGAGATTGTTTGTAAAGCCCCAGTTAGTTTTAAAATTCAGAGACATAGTTATATTTTCAGGAAGAAGCGGATTTATTGATGTAGAAAACGAAAGTTCATTTCCGTGAAGATAAGTATCAGTAAGCTGACTGAGATTCGGTGCCCTTGTGCCGGGATACTGACTGAATCCAAGCTGATACATTCTGGAAGGACCGTATTTCTCCTGAGTAGTCGGATAAAACCAGAAATTTCCGAATCCCGGATTTCCCGTTACGCCGGCATTTGATACGGTATTATTCTGCGAGTATGTAATGCTGATATCCTTAGGTACAAGAGTTTTAAATATATTTAAAATATCAGCCAGACTCTGCGAACTCTTATTGATTGTATCTCTTCCGCTTCCTTTACCCATACCGTTTGCTCTTAAATTTCCGTTATCAGAGCCGCTGAAAATAGAGAACAATTCATTCAGCTTTAAACTCCCTGTTGCATTAAGTGTATTTGAGAAACCTGTATTATAACCGACATTAATGATCTGATTCGGATTTATCCATCCGTATCTGACATTATAAGCACCTGTAACGGTAAAAAATTTATCTATATACGGAAGACTGATCTTCGGATTAATGGTAACTGTCTGAACGTAATCAAGATCTTTTCCGAAATTAACCACTCCGCCGTTAAAGAAAATATCATTAAAAATTTCGCTGTCCGGTCTTTGAGTACCGGTAGTATCTGAAACTTCATATGGCGTAAGATCACTGCCTGCGCGGAAATCGTAGTTTCCCGTAAGATCAACGATCCAGTTTTCAATAAATTTCCAGTCAAGCCGGAAACCTCTGTTTGCTCTGAAGTCTCTTGAAGTAAGATCGTCATTTACGAACTGTCTCTGCTTTGATTCAAATCTTGATCTGTTAAAATCTGTAGATGCGGATATATTATTACTAAACAGCGGTATCATAGGGATAAACGGTAAAAAGAAATACAACTTTGCATTACTGTATTGTTCGCCGAGAGGTATTAGTTTTCCAATATCAAGATTCAGCTTTTCAGAAAGTCCGAAGTCAGTGGAAAAACTCACACCGCCGTTATATCTGAAATCATTCTTTCTTTCATATGTTATGTCCCTTGAATTTCCGAAATCCGCATTAAAATTAAATCTAAGCTGATTGAAAATGTTTTTTACAAAAAAGTTACTTCCGGGCAAAGTAAAATACATACTGCTTATAGTCAGATTATTTCTTACTACAAGACTCTGAGCTTCTTCATATACATTATCTTTTGCGTTTTGCGCCTGTTCAATACTGCCTGTCTGCGCAAGCACTCTCTGATATCTCTGATCCGCCGCCCTGTCTATTTCAATATCAGTACCGGGAAAATATCTGGGATTATTCATTGTTTCGGAATGTCTGAATGTCAGCGGAAGCGTAATAAAATCTTTCCAGCTTTCAGATATGGCAGAAGCAAGCGCATTGTTAATGAATTTATGAACATTAATAGTGGTGCTGAAATCCCATGAAAGTCCGGTATTTCTGGTGCCTACCCGGGTGTCAAGCGAATGGAAAAAAGGATCTGTCTTGGAAATAGCAAAATTAAAATCCATAAGATCCGCCAGCTTAACATTTGCATTTAAATTAAATGCAACTCCGTCGTCATCTATTACATTGACAAGACGAAGTTCGTTAAACCAAACGCTTCCCGAAATTGACGAATTAAGTCCGCTTCTGTTTTTTTCTATTCCCATTATGATCTCTCTGATTGATTTCAGATCCGGATTTCCGAAAATCCTGTATTCTCCGCCGGGTACATTTGCTACAGGAGCAGACACAGGAACATTAACGCTGTCCCGCGCGAGTTTCAGCTTTGTAAGTTCATTGAAATTTATAGTAACATTGTTTAATGAATCCCACGGCTGCTCAGGTCTGTTAAGATTTCTGTTATCGGGATGTATCGGAGCTCTGTATTCATAATAGTTATTCGAATCATTCCCGAATCTGATTACCATTATCGCGTCATAGATCTGATCATTTGTATAATTAAAAGACGGATCTCCGTTTACGAACATTTTCATCGAACGGTAATTAAAAAGATCAAGTGGCAAAGTGCTGAAATCTTTTCTTGCAACTTTTCTAACTCCGCTTGTAAGGTTTGTAACTTCCAGCGAAAGCGACTGCTCGTTTGATTTTGTATCCTGATTATTCTGACCTCTTACTGTCTGTCTCAGGACGTCGCCGGGAACCGGACTCTGATAGTAATTCGGATTTTCTTCAATGCTGACAACGGAAATATTGTATGTTGTATCGGTTTTAACAGGTTTTACCCACTGATTTCCCGTCAGATTAATTTCATACATAGTCAGTCTGACGGAATCCTTCAGACCTGTAAGCCACATTCTTGAAAACTGTATATTGTTAAAAGAAGCGTTACCGTAAGCTTTGGTAAACTGTGAAAGAGGTACCTTATACTGATGCCAGCCGTTCAGTCCGGTACCTACTATATATGGATTCAAAGAAGATGTATCGAGAGATATTTCAAACTGAAAATAATCATTCCCGTTATTTATCCGGACAGTTTTGTTCAGATCCTCCGTGTCAGGTCTTCGTCCGTTATCAAAATTTAAATTTCCCTGCGTACCGTTAATAAGATTTTCATCAAACACAGGATTTATGTTATTATTATCCCCTGCAGGATCGGGCAGCTGCTGCAAAGTAAAATTGGTGCCGTTCCTGTTATTGTATTCGATTAATTCCTCGGCGTCAGTTTTGAAATCAAGTCCCTTATCATCGGCTTCTGAACGCAGCTCTCCGTTACCAAGCGTATCTTCCGTATTAAGTTCGCCGTTTGGGATTGCGTCCTGACTTATATTACCAAGATCGATAATCAGCTTCCCGCCTATAGTATTCTGATTAAGATTTTCCACACGCATACTGAACTCAATGAAATTTATATTTTCATTAATAAGATCATTGCTGGTTGTATTCAGAAATTTCATAACACCGTTCCATGTCGAATCCAGATTTACAATAGTTTCATAATCCCCGTTGTAATTATATGTTCCCCTTTTAGTCGGAACATAACTCATATAAAAAGGAGTGATTGTATTCTGATTCGCCTGAACGCTCTTCAGAGGATAAATATTTGTGAGGAGTTCACTGTTTGGCAGATTGTACCATTTCATTTTTCCTCTTTTGCGCTGCTTAAACTGCAGACTGTCTCTGAATCCTATTGACTCATCCAGAGGTACGGAACTTATTGTCCACGAATTATATGTAGTACCGAGTGAAATAATTTTTTTCGCGCCTTCCATATCATCAATGTAAGCGACTGCTTCATTATTATCACCGGGAATAAGACTTTTCTTTGTATTTGGATCAGGAAGTATAGATGCAATCTCTCCTCTTACTGTAATTGTGGAAGGTTCTTTTGTATTAAAACCCGGAAGCAGATTCACAAGATTTGTAAGCGTTTTTACGGGTATCTCTGTTTGAAAATCAAGACCAAACATAGAATTATTTGTCGGCTCTTCCCCAATTCTTACCTTGTCATTGAGAGTCTCCTGTTTAAGATTTACAAAAGTAAAACCTATAGAACTTTTATCCGAAATTTTATAATCTCCCCTCAATCCGAGAAATGTTTTTGAAGCAAGCGTAAAGAGATCATTTGTTTCGTAAGATACTTTTAAATCTTTTGAGAGCAGAGCTGAAGTATTTCTTATAACTACGGTACCTGTAGAGTAATCCACAGTGTAATCAATATTGGGAGTAAGTACCAGTTCACCGACTTTAATCACTACGCTTCCCTGTACTAGATTAAATCCCAGACTGATAGTATTGCTGATACCTGCTTCGCCTCTGGCTTTACCCATGATCGAATAATTATTTGCATTCGGCTGAAGTCGGGAATCATTTTTGGAAAGCGTATAGATCTGCGGATACCAGAAGCTTGAATCTATTCTGTTTCCGTTTTCAGAATATTCAGACAGATTGGAAAGAAATGGTTTCAGAGTCGGGAATATAACATAGCCGTTTTCCACATCAATTGTAGTACCGGGTATAAAATCAAACTTGTTATCAGGTTCACCTGACCTGCCGTTTGTAAAACGGTCAAGTCCTAAAATAAAAATAAGATTTCTTGAAATATTCTGAGAAGGCGGTAAAGTCGGTATGTAATTTCCGTTGTCAAGATATTTTACTTCAAACTCAAATCCTTCCTGTACCACCCTGGAAACGGGAAGTCTGTATATGTTTTTTAGCTTATGCTCCCAAGCAAGTGTGTTTGACGGAACAAGATTTTCCGGCTTGATCATTTTCAGTATCAGCGTATCCTGCGCATTTCCGGAATCCGTACTGATAGTTCCGAACTGCTCAAGCGTCTTTGTTCTTTTATATGCAACGCCTATGAAGTAATTTTCAGGTAAACTGACATTAAGCGAAACATAACCGGCAATTCTGTTAAGTTTATATTCACTGGTTTCGAGTTTTCTTACAATTCCCGAAGCATTAACTCCCTGTAAATTAAAATTCACGGTTTTTAATGTATCATTGTATCTGCCTCCCTGAGGTAGATTAGGAAGATCAATATACATTGCAGCTCTTCTGTATCCCGTGGTCTGCAGATCAGTCTGCACCCATACTTCGAATGACTGCTCATCCACAGTCAGACTGTCAGTCCTGGGGCTGATAGTAGTGCCTGTTGTATAAAAATCTATAAAACTTGATCTGTATGCAGTATCAAGAAAATAATGGTTATCGGAATAATCCCAGACCTTTATATCAAACCTCTGCTCCTGCGCGCCGCCGCTGTAATCTTTAGTTTCTGTTTTACTTTTCTTCTGTGATATGACTGCGGAAAGCGATAATGCTCCTAACTGGAAATCACCTTTTACTCCGAACAGTGACTGTGACGAACCTATAAGACCTGATCTTGTTTCGAGTGAAACATTACCTCCTTCAATCTTTTTTATAACTTCATCGGCATATCCTTCATATTTCAGTCTGAGCTGATTCTCAAAATCAAAAAGTCTCTGAGTATTATAATCTGCGTCAATGCTTAATTTATCTCCGACCTTTCCCTTTGCAGTAAGCTGAACTTCCTGTTTGAAATTAATGCTGTTGTTAACATTACTAAGACCTGTAATAATTGTCTGATCGCTTTTTGCACTCTGATATGATGCGGTAATATCCACTGCGCCGTTAAGCTTTAGATTAAATGTTGGCGGACCGAAAATACTTTCTGATTTAAACGGAAGTGGAATAGTTATGTCTGTAAATTTTTCAAACAGCTTACCGAGATCGTCCTGTGTCCCTCCTCTGAAATATTCATTTACAATATCTGAAAAAATAATATCCCTGTTTTTTGCTGAAAGCTGCTGAAGATATGTCTCAAGGGGAATTACAAGCGGTGCTCTGATTGGCTCGCCGTTAAAATTTTCAGTAAGTATAACATTGCCGGATGTATCAAAAGATACTTCCGGTTTCAGAACAGACGAATTACCGAGAAGCAAAGGAGATTTCCTGCCGGTTAGTTTTGTACCGAAAAAATAATCGGGTTCGTATTTAAAGTACTTAATACGCGCAGTAGAATCCACCGGTTCTCTCGCTTCTATTAGTTTCAGCGAATCTTCAGCTGAAATAACAGATGAAGTATCAGTCTGTCCGACTCTGTTGTAGTTTACGTTACCGCTTATCCTGTCGCGTCTGCCTTGCGAAAAAGTAACATTGCATATACCAAATAGAATTATTATTATTAAAAATAATTTCTTTGGCCGGATAAGTGAATGTGTTTTCGATGTGAAATTAAAATTCAACTTCGAGTTAAAAATTACAAAATTGTAAAATTCTTCTATAAGCCTTATTTTAATCTTTTAAAAAATACTCTGTTTATTTGACTAATTCTTACCGGTTTTAACTTACTTAACAGCACCAAATCTATTTAATTTTTTGTCAATTATAATTATTAACAAATTAATATTCAATGTTTAATATTAAAGTCCTGAATTTTTCTCTTATTGTTACAGCTTTAATTTTTTTTCCATTTTCAAATAAACTTTATTCACAGTTTGACCCGCATCCGGAGCTTGAATGGCACACAATTGAAACCAAGCATTTTATAATTCATTATCACGAAGGCACTGAAAGAACAGCTAACACAATTGCAAAAATCGCTGAAGAAATATACGGACCGATCACTTCTTTATATAAATACGAACCTGATGAAAAAGTAAATTTTGTAGTAAATGATGTTTCGGATATAGCTAACGGTGCAACGGATTATTTCGGAAACAGAATTGAGATTTATTCCACTGCGCTGGATTATGATCTCAGAGGCACACACAACTGGCTGAGAAATGTTATTACTCACGAGTTCGTTCACGCTGTCCAGGTGCAGGCATCGCTTAAGTACGGAAGAAAACTCCCGACCTTTTACCTTCAGTGGCTCGGCTATGAAAACGAGATCCGTCCCGACGTACTTTACGGTTATCCTAACGCCATAGTCTCTTATCCCCTTTCAGGCGTTGGCGTTCCCGCATGGTTTGCGGAAGGAACCGCTCAGTATCAGAGACAGCAGCTGAATTACGAATACTGGGATTCTCACAGAGATATGATCCTGAGAAGTTACATTGAAGGAGGTAATCTTCTGACCTGGGGTGAGATGGGACAATTCTCTTCCATTACAAGTCTTAAAGCAGAATCAATTTACAATCTCGGTTATGCGCTTACAAGGTTCATCTCAGAGCAGTATGGAGAGGATAAACTCAGAAAGATCACTGAACATCTCGGCGACTTTACTAACTTCAGCATGGACAGAGCGATGAAAGAAGCTCTTGGAGTTGACGGTAAAAAAGTATATGAACAGTGGAAAGAGTATCTCGAAAAAGATTATAAAAAACGTCTGGAAAATGTAAAGAAAGATGAAGTAGAGGGAGTTATTCTTGAGAATAAGGGCTTTGCAAATTATTATCCTCAGCTTTCGCCCGACGGAAAAAAAGTCGCTTATCTTTCAAATCAGGATTATGATTACGGATCTACAGGTCTGTATGTATATGAAATTGCGTCAAAGAAACTAGATATTATTGACGCTCCAGTGGCATCGAATTTTTCATGGTCTCCCGATTCCAGAAAAATAATTTATTCTAAAAGAAATTATCCAAGGACTATTTTAAACTCCACTGTTTTTGATATTTATGAATTTGACACTAAGACCAAGAAGGAAAAAAAACTTACTTCAAAGCTCAGAGCGATTTCACCTTCATACTCGCCCGAAGGAGATAAAATCTGTTTTGTAATTAACGGAGACGGTACGCTAAATCTTCAGATAGCTAATGCAAACGGGAAAGGATATAAGCCGCTTACTTTTTTTAAAAACGGCGAACAGATATATAATCCGAAATTTACAAGAGACGGTAAAAAAATTGTTTTTGATTATTCATTTGAAGAAGCAAGGAAAATAGCTGAGATAGATATTGAAACTGGAAAAATGGATTTTATACTTGATGAAAAAGGTATTGACTTCAGAAGTCCGTTTTTTTCCAGGGACGGTAAGAAAATGTATTTTGCTTCAAACCCGACAGGTATATTTAATATTTATTCAATGGATATGGATTCCGGAAAAGTAATGCAGATTACTAACGCAATCGGCGGAGCTTTTATGCCGTCTGTCGATGATAACGGTAATCTGGCTTATTCTTCCTATAAACCTACAGGATATAAAATAGCATATCTGAAAAATTTTGCCGAACACAATCCTGAAGCTCTTGGAAAATATGATCAGCCGGATATTCTTATCACAAAATATACAAGCGAAGATTCGCTTACCGCCGGCAGTAATTATAACTGGAGCAGGCTGAAAAATTTCAATGACAAGGATGTGCCTCAGCTTGAAAAGAAACCATATAAAAGTCTCTTCACTTCGCTTTCTTTTGTTCCGGTAATAAGGTTTGATACCTATCAGAGAAAAAACAAATTTAATTTTCTTGAATCAATAAAACCCGGACTTTATTTTTTCTCAAGCGAGATGCTTAACAGATTTGCAGTATTCGGCGGAGCGGCAATGAATATAAAAGGAGAAAGGGATCTGTTCCTCCAGTTTGAATATAATAACGGTTTTCCTTTTTTTAAGGATTTCTTTACCAAGAAAGTTGGCTTCCTGCCGAAGATAACTCTCGAAGGTTACAATACTACAAGAAAATCTGACGGTGATCTGATAGCTGGTATTGATACGATCAATGTCGGCATTACTTATGATCTGCTTTCATTTGATTTCGGAATGGCGTTTCATGTATTCAATCATGATCACCAGATGAAACTGGGATACACTCTTTCAAATTATGCTTATGATATAGACGCATTCGCAATTCCGCAAAGCGGAATTTCCGTGAGATCATCCAGGGAAACTTATTTTAAGGCAAATGATTTTTCTCTCACATATAATTACGAGAGCATTGAACCGGGAAAAAATTCCGATATAAATCCTGTCGGAAGGATACTGGAACTGAGATATGATTTTGAAATGAGTAAGATCAATCCGTCTATTGTAGTAAATGAAAACGGCACTATTTCCACTAATTATGAAAACAGAAATCTGAATAAGTTTTACGGAACATGGACGGAAACTTTCGGATTTTTTAAAAATACTCATTCATTGTCCTTAAGACTTGCCGGCGGTACTATATTCGGTCCGCCTGTTGAGGATTTTTATAATTACTACGCTTCCGGACTTCCGGGTATGAGAGGTTATCCTTTCTATTCCATCGGCGGAGGAAGATCCGTAGCACTGAATGTTACATACAGACTACCCGTATTCTCAAAAATAGATACAAGAATTTCACCGCTTTATCTTGATAAACTTTATTTCTCTCTTTACGGAGATTACGGTAATGCATGGAACGGCAGCGATACAAAGTTAAAGGATTTCAAAACTGACATCGGAGCGCAGCTCAGACTTCAGGCGTTTTCATTTTATGTGTTTCCGACAAGTATATTTTTTGACGTTGCTTACGGCTTTGATAAATTTACAAACACTTATCAGAATACGCCGGTCACATACGGAAAAGAATTAAATTACTATTTCGGAGTGCTGTTCGGATTTGATATCTGATATTATCTTATAAGATCTTTGTTAAATAATTTTAATACTTACACTACACTTCCAAGCGGAATTTTGAATTCCGCTTTTTTATTGTCCGCTACTGAATAAAAATAATTTTCAAGTTTGACCGCAATTTTTTCCCAGCTCAGGTTATTATGAATAATTTCCTTTCCTGATTCACCTATATACTTTCTGTAATTTACGTCTGAGAGAAGATTGCAGACTGAATTAATAAAATCAGCTTTATCATCAGCGAGAATTAAATCCCTTCCAGCTACAGCTCCCAGTCCGGCAAATCCAATGCCGGAAGATACAACCGGCACTCCCATTGACATCGGCTCAAGAACTTTATTCATTGATCCCGCTCCCACTCTGACAGGAGATACTGCTATCGAACTTCTGCTGTATTCATCCGCAAGTGATTCCACAAATCCTGTTACTATAATATTGTCTGAAGCTAATTTTTGAATTTTCTCCGGAGGATTCTGACCTGTAATCTTAAATTTTACATAAGGATATTTCTTTAATATTTCAGGAAAAATTTCCGTAGCAAAATAAATTGCCGCATCAATATTCGGATAATATGTCATATTGCCCGTGAAAATTATCTGATCATTAAGATCGTAATTGTGTCCTGAGCTATTGTAAAGATCTGTATCCACTCCGTTTTGCAGAAGCTCAATATTGTTCAGATCATGTTCATCAGACAGATAAGATTTATCCTCTTCCGAGCATACCAGCGAGAGATCAAACTCCCCTATTATTTTTTCATATTTCAGCATTTTTTTGTACTCGGAATTTTCAATAAAATTCATCAGCGGATTTTTTTTCTGAACTGATCTTCTTTTCCAGTAAAGCGAATATGCATCAGGCAGATCAAGTACCGTGCTGCAGTTTTTTAAACCGGCTGTATACTGCGCCATTCTGAGATGTTGAGTATGAATCACATCGATATCATTTTCTGAAACAAATTCACGAAGAGTGTAAGCTAACCTTTCCGACTTAAAATAATTAATCTGAAACGGAGTTTGTGAAAATACATTTATCAGAGAATTAAATGCCGACATATAGTGCGGCATATACACAAGGTTAATTTTCGAAAAGTATTTTTCAAGTTCACTCACATAAGAATAATCAGACTTGTTATCTATGAAAGTAACAAGATACAGCTCATGTCTGACTGACAATTGTTTTGCCAGATTAAAAATCTTCAGCTTATCTCCTCTGTAAGGAGGATATGGAAACCTGTTTGCAAGAAATAAAATCTTCATAATTAAATTTTATTGTTAATGTTTATTTTTTAATATTCAGCTTCTGCTCCGGACTTTACCGTAAAGCGAGATATCCTTTATTTTTTTTATTGTATTCAGAATTTTGTAACTCATGTTCTTTTCAAAATGCTTTGCGATATAATAATCCATTGATTCGGAAAAATGAGCGCTCCTTCTTGCCACCACATGACCAATATGCATTATTCGCGTTTCAGGATAATAAAGAATTTTATAACCCGCTTCTCTGATTCTTTTGCAGAGATCCTCTTCTTCCTTATACAGGAAAAACTTTTCATCAAATCCGCCGATTTTTTTAAAGACGCTTTTATCACACATGAACACAGCTCCTGAAACCCATGCCGCTTCTGTTTCACTGTCTCTCGGCTTCCAGTATGAAGAGCCGTAATTATTCTTAACCCATGAATAAATTCCCGTAAGCTCTCCGTGATCAAATTCCTGTCGGCTTAGATCTTCCACCACAAGCATTGGTCCGATCACACTGAATTCGCTGCTTTTAATCAGTCTGTCATACATAGACTTTACAGTATCCGGCTGAATAAACTTAAGATCAGAATTTAATATCAGTATATATCTGCTATCCGCTTTTTCTGAAAGAAAATTATGTCCGCCGCCAAAGCCGAGATTTTTTTTTGAATAATAAAAAGAAACGTCTTCGCCTGAAAATCTTTTTTCAGAATCACTCAGATCATCTTCGGAATTATTGTCAAGCACAAGCACTTTATATTTCAGTCCTGAACTTTTCAGATCATTAAAAAGACCTGAAAGACATTCCTCAAGATATTTCTTCGTATTGTAATTTATTATTTGTATCTGCAGATCGTACATTTTCTTTGTTGAAATTATTTACAAATTCATTTAAGTACCGATTAAGTTCTCTGCCGATAATGTTCCAGTCGTATTCACTTTCGGCTAATGCTCTTCCGTTTTCCGAAAGCATACCGGCAAGTTTTTTATTTTTTAAAACCTTAATAATTTTTTCCGCGAAATCCGTATCGTCCTTACCAATCAGAATATCTTTGTTGATTTCAGCATTTATTCCTTCTGCACCGATCTCAGTTGAAATTACAGGCACTCCCATTGAAAAAGCTTCAAGGATCTTCAATCTCGTCCCGCCGCCGACTTTAAGAGGGATCACCGCTGCTGCTGCATTTTTTAAATAATCTCTTATATCATCCACATAACCGGTTACAATCACTCCTTCATCTGATGCAAGCTCAAGAATTTTCCGGGAAGGTTCTTTTCCGGCAATTATAAATTTAACATCCTTAATTTCCTTTCTGACTAACGGCAGTATTTTTTTTGTAAAATAAACAGCAGCTTCTTCATTAGGATAATATCCGAACCATGCCGTAAATATAAGCGCCGGCTCATCCGCTGCATTTTCTCTTTTATAAAAATAATCCGTATCCACTCCGTTCTCTATAACTTTAATCTCAGCTCCGTTATAATAAGAAGAGAGAAGTTCTTTTTCTTTTTCCGAAGTCGTGATATAGACTTTATATTTTTTTAAAATTTCTATTTCGTATTTAAGCAGCTTCTTCCATTGTGACTTTGCATACATTTTCCTAATAAAACCGGACTGCTCGGACATTCTTTTGTAAAATGTATATCCGCAGTCTTCGTTATTGGGAATTACCGGAATCTTTCCGGCTATGTCATCCGGCAGATATTGAGCAAGATAAATATGATCGCAGAGTATAAGGTCATAATTATTTTCTCTTATATATTTACTGACTGTTTCTTTCATTCTGTCAGAAGCAAACCTTCTTATTATGTAAGGAATATCCGTAAACAGACTTTTAATCAGACCCGTAATGCTGTGATTGTAATCCCATTCTGCGATTTCCATCTCAGTGAAATATTTTCCCATTTCGTCAATGCGGTCCTGACTGATTTTTCCTCTTACTGTTCTGTTAATCCAGTGAAGTTCATTTTCCCTTGCCATCTGTTTTATCAGATTAAAATCCCTGCTTATCGAACCGCCGGTCGGGGGAAACGGAAAGTCATAAGATATATATAGTATCTTCATAATTAATTCATCCTGTTTTTAGATTCATATAATTTCAAATACATTTTATCCATATCTTCAGCTGTTCTCCATTCCTGAAAATGATTTCTTTCTCTTTCCATTGCATTAGCTCCTAACTTTTTTCTATATGCTTCATCGCTGATTAGACTTTTTAAATTTTCAGCAACCGATGAGCTGTAATTTTCTTCGATTAGAATTCCCGATATACCGCTGATTATTAATTCTTTCAGTCCGGATACATTTCCCGAAGTCATTGCGATAACAGGTTTTCCCAATGCCATCGCTTCCTGAACAGAATACGACATTCCTTCCCACAATGAAGTCGAAACATATATGTCAAAATTATTAATGTAATCCTGAATATTTTCCTTATAATCAAGAAAAATTATCCTGTCATTTAATCCGTAATCATCTCTCATTTTTAAAAGCTCTTCTCTGCAGGTGCCTTGACCGATAATAACAAACTTAATTTTTTCCGGAAGATCATTAAGCATTGATGCGGCTTCGATGAAATAGCTGAAACCTTTCTGTCTCTCCAGTCTTCCGGCAGATCCGATAATAAAGTCATCTGTTCCGAAGAGATCTGTCTTTGTAAGACTTTTATTCAGTTTAGAATGAAGTTTGTCAATATCAACTCCGTTGACTGTAACTGTTATCTTTTCAGGATTATAGTTAAGTCTGCTTACCATTGTATTTTTTTCATACTCTCCTATTGCGACAGTAGCGTCAAAGATACCGGACTTAAATTTCTGAAAATATTTATCCTTTAATGAAATATTCTCAAGCTCATCCTCGCTCCAGAATACTCCGTGTCTTGTATGAACAACTGCTCCCGCGCCGGCTAATTTACCGACGATTCCTCCGAAAGAATTCAGATGCGAATGCACAATATCAAATTTTTCTTTTCGTAATATTTTAAACAGTTCAAGAGAACCGTCTTCCGTTATTCCGTCAAATTTATTTTTATATCCGTGTTTTCTTCCCGCGATAAAATATTTTATGCCGATCTTTTCAAGTTCATCATTAAAATTTCCCTTTTCGGGCGTTGCTACGTAATGATCAAACTTATCCGGGTCAGAATGTCTGACTAAAGCAAGTATGTGCCTTTCGGTTCCGTATAGTTTACCGTCAGGAGCAATGTGCAGTATTTTAATTTTTTTATTCGGCAATCTGATATTTATTCTTTGAATAATTTTTTGTTAAATTGCTGACTTGCCGGACTGCATCATTTACACTGATATTTTTCATGCATAGAAAATCCGGGCATGTCTTTCCGGCATCTCTCGTGCAGTATTGTTCATTATCAGGTGATGAGCAAATCAGTTTAGTATAAATTATTTTATGAATTTCTCCCGGCGGATTTGAAAAGCCGGGATTGGTCGGACCGAACAGTGCAACCGAAGGTACTCCGGCAGCTCCAGCTATCTGCAGTCCTGCGGAATCGCTTCCTATAAAAAGATCTGAAACGGAAATAAGCGCTGCACTTAAATTCATCGGAAGCTGCAGAGCTGCGCACTTTTCAGAAGTATTAGTATTTTCAATAATTGATTTATTTGTTTCAATATCCTGCTCCGATCCTATCAATACAATTTTAAAACCGGAAGGTAATTCATCTATCAGCTGCGAATATTTTTCACCGCTCCATTCCTTTGCTTTCCATCCCGCTGACGGCTGAATTGTTATTATATTATCATCAAACGTTATTCCATTTTCAGACAGAATTTTTTGTATTTCATTCAGAGAACTTTTACCGATATAAATTTCATTCCTTAAATTTCCTCTATCTGACGCTGATTCAAACTCTTCAGTACTTAAGTCTGCACATTCCCTTATCACTTCCGCATACTTTCCGGCTAAATGTCCTGCAGAATGCTGAGTATCAATATTTATAAATTTATTATAGCAAAAACCGAATCCGTTGTAATTCAGTCCGGCGGTATATTTAAATCCTCCGAACAGCGTAAACAATGCTGTAGAATATTTTCCTGTCAGGTCAATACACAGATCATAATTTTCCTTTCTGACTGACTTTATAAAATTTATTTTTTCTTTCAGATATGGCTTTTGACTGTCATTGTAATCAGCGGTTTTGAAATGATCGAAGACTATCGTTCTGTTTATGTGAGGATTGTTATCGAGAATTCCTTTGGAGCGTGATTTGATCCATATATCTGTCTGAGCATCAGGAAATATTTTACTTAACATTCTTAAAGCAGGAGTATTCATCATCACATCGCCTCTGAAGTAAAGCGAGATTACAAGTATTTTCTTTACTTCTGATCTGACTATATTCTTCTTTCTGAAAAAGAATAATGCGTTTCCTGTTTTTGAAAAAATTTTCTTTATAAAGCTTTTCATTTCTAAGATGTTAATACTCGTTCAAATTTATTTACTGAATTTTCCCATGTGAACTTTTTGATATGTTCATTTCCGTTGTAAGCGATTCGGATTCTGAATTTATCATCAGTAATTAATTTCCTAACTGCATCCGCAGCAGCAGTTCCGCTTTCAGGCACGAAGAGAACCGCAGTTTTATTATCTTCCGCATATTCCCTGTGACCGCCGATATCCGTGCATGTCAGAGCGGCACCGCATATCATAGCTTCAGCCGGCGGCAGCGGAAATCCTTCCGCAAGACTAGGACTTATGAATACTGAAGATTCATTGTATAAATTTCTTAGCGTCTTTCTGTCAGGCGACTGAAAATATTGTACTCCGTCCGGAAGTCCCTCCGGTCTGTCAGGCACACCAAACAAAATTAATTTAAGTTCAGAAAACTCTTTCTTTAAAATAGTAAATGCTTCAATACCGTATTTACTTCCCTTGAATTCAAGATCATTATAAAGCATCATTATCTTCAAAGAAGATCTGTTTTCAGGAAGTATGTCCATTCCGAATTCCGAGAAGTCAAATGCATTTGGAACATATTCAGCATTCTCTCCCATTTCTGATGCAATATCATTCAGCCATTTTGCGATCACAATCTTTTTATAAGGCATTTTCCATGTTGCTTTTACTTCATCTTCCGGTCCGTTCCAGGTTTCATAATGCTGTATAAAATAAAATTTTTCACCTTTGCTTTCACTCAGCTCTCTCGCACATACGGCTGTTCTCCATGCGGTAGTAATTAAAACGTCAGCATCCGGAATATTTTCATTGCTGATATTTCTCACCCACATCGCGTTTACATTTTCATTCAGAGAAAACCATTTCTGAGGCAGATAACTTTTATTCAGACTTCTTTGATGATATCTCAGGAGATATTTTAAATTATTGAAGGAAGATTCTTTAAAAGTATATGAAGGATGTATGACATTCACTTTATGCCCTTTTTCAGTCAGACGGTTTGCGTATTCATAAACTATCTTAAACCCGCCTATCGGCTTGTTCCCGGCAAATGGTAATATAAAATTAATTGTCATTTCTAATTTAAATCTAAACAAAGTTATATAAAAATATATTTTATCCCAAAATCAAAATATGACAATTATTAGGTTTCAAGATTTCTTTTTTTAAAAAAATACATCATAAATGAAGAAGAAATAATACTTTATCTTCTTAAGAAAGATCTGACTATCTGATTTGTGTAATTTACTTTAAGCAGTGAAGCGAGAGTTATGTAAATTAACAGAGTGATAATTGAGCTTAGTAATACTGTAATTAACAGTTCTGATAATCCGTATGTTGTTGTCAGAATAAACATATCCTTTATATAACTGATAATAAAATATGCACCTGCCCCGCACACAAACATCATTATAATTTTTTTAATATGCTCATTGTATCTTCCGATAATTTTTACGGAATATAAAAGAAGTAAAACTCCATAGACTCCAGTAGTAATAAATGTCGCCATTGATACTGCATAAAATCCGAACCAGCTGCTGAGAAAATAATTTAAAAGTATTCCGGTAAGATAAGTTATGCTGCCTATCTTTGTCATCAGTCCGTATTCTTTCTTTGCAAGGAAGAGGGCTGTAGGAATAATGTAAAGGACAAAAGTCAGAAGTGACAGGGCATCCCAGAAAAACGGTTTCAACGTCATCTCAATACCGCTCTGATCGAAATTACCGCGCAGATAAACAAGTGAAAGCACTTCCCTGCCGAATGTCAGAAACACTACAGTAACCGGTATTAAAAGAAAAAGAAGCGCTGATAAAGTATTCAGAAAAAGATCTCTTGCCTTTTCTTTTTCACCGGCTGAAAACAAGGTGGAAAGTTCAGAGATCAGCACTGTAAAGAATACCGCAAAAATCAGAGAGAAGATTACGCTTGTCAGCGTTCCTGAATAGTGCAGGGATGAAACAGCGCCTTCTCCGAAATACGAAGCAAAGTAATTTCTTGAAAGTATGTATATCTGATTACAGACTACAAGAAACAAGATCGATAACGATCCTCGGAGAACTTTTTTTGTAACTTCATCTAATTTGATACTGAAAACACTCTGAAGTCTGAATTCCGCTCCGAGCTTCATAAGTCCGTAGGTCATAATACCGGCAAGTAAAAAATTTCCGGCGAGATTTGCATATGACAGATTGTAAACCGCCTCATCCTTATAGAAAGGAATCATTACGGAAATCAATAAAGCAATTCCCGTAATTACCGGAGCGATCACCGGAAGGTAAAATTTCTTTAATGCATTATATACAGAATGAAAGTAACCGGTGAATATCTTAAAAAAAAGTATCGGAAATATTATATATGAGATCTCTTCCGCTCTGATAAATTTATCCCCTTCAAATCCGGGAAGTAAAATTTTAATTACTGCACTGTTAAAAATTATTATCACTGAAACAATAATTATGCCTGCATAAAATAATAGATTGAAAAGATTATTGAATGAATTCCAGATAAGATTTTTTTCGTCTTCTTTCTGAAGTGACGCGTATTCGCTGTTGACTACTCCTTTAATAGTATCAAGTCCAATAAGTACTATTAAACTGTCGGGAATGGATATAAGCGCGGTATATATGTCTGCCGAAGATGAAACGCCGAGTACGGCTGCTATCACAAGATTTTTGAAAACATCGAATATCTTTATGAAAATAACAATTATGAACAGTCTGGAAAAAATGCGTGAAGTACTGTTCATAAAATTACCCGGTTATTTACTTTAAATAGTTTTAATTTTTTTTGCAGCAGGAAAATCCTTCAATCTGAATGTCAGTGAAATTAGTATCCAGATTACAATGGTAGTAACACCAAAGAGACTGAGATACGGTTCGAAATTAAATGCAACTATAAGTCCGATAAAAGACAGCTGTAGCCCGTCAAAAAATTTTTCGTAAACCGGATCACATTTCGTCCTGCCTTTTGTAAACGAATATATAGACGCTTTAAAGAACAGAAAGAAATAAATTACGGCGCCGATCAGACCTGATTCCTGTATTGCCCTTAGGTAAGTATTGTGAGGATGAGGCACATCCACTATATAGTAAGAGAATACATCATATTTGTATAAATAATAGGTATCAAACCCGTATCCAAAAAATGGATTTTTAAGAATTATCAAAACCGTAGAATACCACGCCTGCAGCCTTCCGAGTGAAGATTTATCCTGATCAAAGTTTACAACCGATAAAAACCTTTCCTCTATTATATTAAAAAAAAAGAGAACCATTACCCCGAAGAAAAGAAATACCGGTATAATGATCTTTGGCTTTCTGATAAAAAATACTGCAATAGAAATAATCATAGCAAGCCAGACTCCCCTTGTCTTGGTCAGATAAATTCCGAAAAGTATAAATGTAATTGTAAACAGGTAAAAAAATATTTTATCCGAATGTCTGTTTTTTATAAGAAAGGATAGATTAAACATAAACAATACCATCAGATACATTGACACCATATTGAAATCATTCCAGAAAGACGGCACTCGCATATCGCTTCTCATATTATATGAAAAGAAAATATAAACTGAATACATTCCAATCACTGCGCCGGAAATAAGCATCGAATCAAAAAATCTTGTGAGAGTTTTCTCATCTATTCTCATATTCCTGAAAAGTATAAATATAAAAAAAGGAAGCAGCATTGTGCCGGTGTAATATTTCACGGCTTTTACGGGATCAGGAGTAATATAACATACATACAATCCCCACATCAGCATCAGTCCCCACGGCAGCAGCTGACTGAAACTAATCTCGTGATCTTTAAAGGAAAAATATCTGAGGAATAAAAACGCAAATGCGGATAATATAAAAAGCGCTGATAAATACCAGTTGCCCGCTATGAATGTAAGCGGGGTAAATATGATTATGAGTTCAGGAGTAAGTTTAATATCTTCCTGTCTTATGATGTCAGCCGGTTGCGCCTTCAATTCTCTTAAGCTGTTTTTTTACAAAGAAGAATCCGTAACTTAAAATAAATCCTATGATCATAACTGCCATTATTGTAATAATTCTTTTCGGCTTAGCTTTTTCATCAGGAATAAACGGCTGATCGAGGACCAGAATAGTAGGAATTTCCTTTTTCTCCTCGATCTTCGCCTGTTCGTATAACGGCAGTAGTACCGAAAGAATTTTATTCTGTATCTCTACATTTCTTTTAAGTCTGATAAAATTCAGAACTACATCAGGAGAACCTTTGAGCTGCAACTTGGTATTATTATCCGTTGAATTCTGAAGTTTAAAAAGTCTCTGCTCTAACAAAATAATTTTTTCTCGCTGATATTCTACTTCATCCTGATTACCTGATAATATTTTTTCCAGCAATTCAAGCTTTATCTTTTCAGATTCGATCTCAGCTTCCAGCCTGATCTCAAGCTCAGATACTTCCATTACCTGCAGCTCCGGAGAAATACCGTACACATCCTGAAACTGCTTGAGACTGTCTTCAGCTTTTGTTAAATTAACTATTGATGCTTCATATCTTTCCTGAATAAAATCCCTTTGGTTTTTCGCATTCTGTCTGTTCATTTCAATATTAATAATGTCAAGCTGTTTTATGAGAAATTCCGTAATCTCTTTTGACCGGACGGGATCTTTATCATACACACCGACATCCATGGTTCCGGAGACAATGTCTTTTACAATATATACAACATTTTCTCTGACATCCTTAATAGCTTTCTGCATATTCTTATAATTATACTGTTCCATCAGTCCGAACTTAATAATAGTCTCTTCAAGACATCTTCTGCTCAGCAGAATATTCTGATACAGCGCAAGTTCTTTTGTGTAGGAAGTTCCTGTAAGCACTTCTCCGAATTCTCCTATTTCAGAACCGCCAATACCGAGATTAAGTCCGAGCACTTTACCTGATGTTTTAATGGTGCCGTAAGAAAGAAAAATCGGATCCATTATAAAATAAACCATAAAAGCCGCAAGCAGCCCCAGAATGAGACTTACTGTCAGAATTTTTTTCCGCTTATCTTTATAAATGCCGATAAAATCTTTTAAAGTAAATTCCATTTTCCTGTTCTGGTCTACTCCGCCGGTATTATCTGACATTCAGTTATTTTATATGATGATTAGAAATAAAAAGTGAAGTCAAGAGATGATAAATGTTTCTAAAATAATATGGTTCAAATTAATGATAATGAATTCATCTATCAAGAACATTTACGCTTGATATGTAGGATTCATTTTAATATAGTTAGTAGTTAGTAGTTAGTAGTTTTAAAAAAATATTTAGGATTTAGGTATTAAGTCAATTTATCAGTTCATTATATTTTTCAGTCAGCCATTTTTTGCCCGGGGAGTTTGATTTTTCAATCAGCTTTTTTATTTTAAACAGTGTATCCCCGCTTTTTTTAAAATTATATTTTACAAGCTGTTCGGTTACAGTTATGAATTTTCTGAATTCATTTCTGTAAATTTCACTGACATACTTATTTTTTCCTAAAAAATGTCTGAAAGAATCGCATATGTAAATTATCTGCTCGTAGTTTTTAAGTTCATAATGACATTTTATAATAAGGATTTTTATAAGATATTTAAAATTTATAAAGTCAGTATCAACTCTTGCAGCTATTTCAAGCGATCTGTGAAATTCTTTCCTGTGAAAATATATCAGAGCTGAATAATAATCGGCAGCAATGCTGCTGTAATCCGGATTCAACTTTTCAGCAAGCAGCGGAATGAGTTTTTCCAGTTCGGGTAATTCTCCGCAGGATATGCCCGTGTTAATTACCGCACTAAAAAAAGTCAGAGGAAGATATCCCGGTATTTCGGCCGGTAATTTTTTCTCAATCATTATTTTATAAATCTCAAAACATTCCTTTATAAAATATTCTTTTCTTAACTCAATTTTCTGTACGCATATATTTGCAGCAATTGTGTAAAGTCCGTATAACTCCGGGGCAGAAAACAATTTTAAATTTTTTTCTAAAGAATTTCTAAATTCAAAATAAATTCCATCGTCTGAAACATCTTTTATGCTTCCGTACATTTTCAGGTAAACATTCAGAATCAGAAAATCCTTTTGTGAAATTTTCTTTGCGTAATTCAACAGCTCATCCGGACGGACTGCGCTCAGTATCATTTCAGATAATATTTTTCTCTGCCCTGAATTAAACTGATTCTGATAGGCGAAATAATTAAAATGTTTTATTACTTTTATAATGTAATAATAAGAAATATAATCAGCTGATAACTTAATATGATCCCTTTTATATAATTTCAGATCATCAGAATATTGACTGAATGATAATTTTAATTCCTCAAGCGCGCTGAGATTATAATAATATTGCTCGCCGTTTACGCCTTCTGCTGCGAGAAAGCTCTCCGTAACTTTAACATATTTATCAAACAATGATCTGCTTTTCTTCAAAGTTAATTCAGAAAGAAGCTTTTCATTGTATAAAAATTTATCCTTCTTCATTCCTTCATATGCAAGAAAATCTGTACAGGAGTAAAGCAGGTCCGAAAAAATATTTCTCAATACTGCGTCATTAAATTTATTAGTATTCTTTTTGCCGGACATTAAAGTATTAAAAATTTTTTCCTTCGTAAGCTCCTTATGATTGAAGAGCGGGTAATAATTTTTTAGAAATCTGAAAAGAATCAGCAAGCCGGAGTTTTTATTATGATAAGGAGATTCAAGAAACTCTTCAAATTTTCTGATCTCTTTTTTTGTGAATGATTTCAAAAGCACTATGACTTTTGCATTGAGCATTTTCAAATGAATTAGTTCTACAAATTATAAACTGTGACTAAAACAAAAATAGTTTTTTATTTGATTTATAGCAATTTTTCAAAACATTCCATTCCCGGTATCCAAATTTTTCGTTCTACATTCAGATAAAACTTTCTTTGGTATTGAATGCGCGCAGTGTATAAATTTGCATAAAATTAATTGAGAAGCCTGCGCAGCCCGGTTCTGAAGCAGAGATTCCGGACTCTCTTCCGAAACTAAGAATTACAGACCGTAACTGTATGCTGCGCTGCTCTCTGAATATAAAATCAGGAGGTTGTTTTGAAAAACGGTACTATAAATTTTTTGAAATTCTATTTTATCTTTTTACTTATTATTTGCAATTGTAACATTGCCGAATGTCAGTCAGGGTGGAAGCTTATATCAACGGCAATAAATTTAAATTCTGTTTATTTCTCAAATTCTGTAAACGGTTGTATAGCCGGAGATTCGGGAATAATACTCATTACTTATGACGGCGGAATGTCCTGGTCAGGTGTTAATTCAAACACTAAAAATAAACTTAATTCAGTTTACTTTTTAGATGAATATACCGGCTTTATTGCCGGTAATAACGGAATAGTTTTAAAAACCACAGACGGCGGGGAAAACTGGACGCAGCTGATTACAGGAGTTAGTTATAATTTAAATTCCGTTTTCTTTCCTTCTTCAGATACAGGATATGCAATCGGTGCAAAAGAAATAAGAACAACTGACGGCGGAATTACCTGGACAGATTATATACTGACTCTTTCCGCTAGTTCATCTTATTTTATTTCAAACAGCACCGGATTTTACACCGGCAGTTCAAATATTTTTAAAACTACAAACGGCGGCAGCGCTTGGTTTTCAACTATACTGACCGGTTCATTTAATTCCGTTTACTTTGAAAATTTCTCGACGGGCTGGGCAAGCGGTTCGGGAATAAGAAATACCACAAACTCAGGCGCAAACTGGTCTTCACAGACAAGCGGAGCCGGATTCAGCACTTTATACTGTATAAATTTTTCAGATTTAAATAACGGCTGGACTGTGGGAAGCGTTGGTGTCACAGGCGGCAACTCTGAAATCAGAAGGACAACAAATGCGGGCATAAACTGGACAGGACAAAGCAGTCTTACTAAAAATATTTTAAGGTCAGTAAGAGCTTTAACATCAGATCATGGAGTTATAGCCGGTGATCTCGGTACAATACTTGTTACAACAAACAGCGGCACAAACTGGGTTAATAAAAATTTCGTGTATGATTTTCCTTCAAGCCCTTCATATAGTCTGAATTCGGTTTTCTTTATAAATGAAAATACTGGATGGACTGCAGGTCAGCTTGGAATTGTAAACAAAACCACTGATTCCGGTCAGAACTGGTCATCATACGCTTCCTCTTCATTTAATAATATTAACGCGGTTCATTTTCTTGATAAAGATACAGGTTGGTCAGCGGGTGCTTCAGGTACCCTGCAAAGAACTGTGAACGGAGGAATAAACTGGACATTAAATGCTTCTCCGGTATCATCATCATTAAATGATATTTTTATCGGAAAATTTTCACTTACAGGTTTTTTCGGACTCCATAAAATCGGATGGTCAGTCGGTAACTCGGGTACAATTTTAAAAACCACAAACGGCGGCGGCAACTGGATATTACAGTCAGCTCCCGTAACGCTTGATCTGTATTCAGTAAGAGCATTCTCCGAAAACAACGCCGTTATATGCGGAGACAGCGGTACAATATTAAGAACAACAGACGGAGGATCAAGCTGGTCAGTTTATGTTACCGGAATTATTACAGGTAAGCTTAGATCTCTGTCATTTTATGATAATGATAACGGAATATGCGCAGGTGACAGCGCAACTGTTCTTTACACTACTGACCAGGGAAATACCTGGACACCGGATCTTACCGGACCGCGCAGTGTTACATTTGAAAATCTGAATGATGTATTTATTGCAAACGATTTTTCCCCTGTATATTATGCCGCCGGTGACGGCGGTGTTGTTATTTCTTCCGCAGACGGCGGAATTACATGGACAAGGCAGTCTTCCGGATTTAATACTAAATTCAAAGGAATATCCTTTCCGGAGGACGGCACGGGATTTATTTGCGGTACGAACGGAACTGTTATAAAAACTTCAGACGGAGGAGTGCTTCCTGTTGAGCTGATCTCACTTTCTTATTCTGTTAATGCTGACAATGTAAAATTATACTGGATTACTTCATCAGAAATTAACAACAGCGGTTTTTACATCGAAAGGAAACAGCACAGTTCAGACTGGAAGTCATTGAAATTTATAAAAGGAGCCGGAAACAGCATTACTCAGAACAGTTATGAATACAGCGACAATAACATCGAAAACGGAATATACTTATACAGACTGAAGCAAATGGATTTTAACGGTAACTTTGAATATCATAATTTAAATCAAAGGATTGAAATAAATTATGCGGCTGAATTTTCCCTGGGACAGAATTACCCGAATCCGTTTAACCCCTCTACAATAATCAGATTTAAAATCGGTGAAAATATTTTTAATACTAATGAAAAAGTTTATGTCAGTCTGAAAGTATATGACATAACAGGAAAAGAATGCAGGACACTTTTTAAAGAATATCTCTCTCCCGGCGCATATGAAATTAAATTTAATGCTGAAGATCTGTCATCAGGAATTTATTTTTACACTTTATCCGCCGGAAATTTTATCCGGTCAAAATCATTGTTGATACTGAAATAGAATTATTCTGATCTGAATCCTGATAAAAGGATTTGTCTGATTTCCTTAATTCATATTCTTAATCCGGCAAATCCTTTAATCATCGTCCTACATTTATTTAAGGAATTCCGGTTTTACATGTTTCAATTCAAACAAAAAATGAAATACAGAGGATACAGAATTCCTTCTCACATAAAAAGTAAAAGTATTTAATTTATTTACGGCTAAAAATTTATTTTTTTTACAGAGTAGTTTTCAGGAATAAAAGGATCCCCTTTTCGTTTCTACCTAAAAAATATTTGTTTATTCTTAAAAATATTTTATCTAAGTTCCGAAAGGTCTCGGATTTTTCCGGTTTATAATTATCCCCCCAAAGTGACCTGACTTTAAATTCAATTTTACATTACGGCATTTCAATAAAAATATTTTAACCCCAAATAGTATTTTTGGCGAAGTTTAAAGTAAATTCTTAAACAGTCAAATAAAACTTATGAAAAGAAATTTTTGGGGATTCTTTTTATTTTTAATTTCAGGAAGTTCTTATCTTTATTCTGATACTCCTAATAACAGAGTATTTCCTTCAGCCAACATTCAGCTTTGTACATACATAGCAGCTCATCCTTTAAATCCAAATTTTATGGCGGGTACTGCAAATACTGATGTGTATCAGGGCGGTTATACAACCGGAGCATACATTACTTCAGACGGCGGAACGACATGGAACGGTACAAACGCAATCAGAACTGCACAGAATAATATTATATCTACAGTCGGTGATGCATCTGTAACAATAGATAAAAACGGCGTGATTATTATTTCATATATAGCTCCTCCTCCTGTATCCGGTCAGAAAAATTTCAGACTCGGTGTCAGCAGATCCACTAACAGCGGAGCATCATGGACTCCGACTTATTTTGTGCAGGGAGTTGATACCGCAGATAAAATATTATGTGCGACTGATGACATATCTTCGAGTCCTTATTACGGAAGAAGTTATATTGTTTACAGCGAAAAGCGCGGAGTATTTATGAGTTACACAACAAACAGCGGAGAGACCTGGTCTGTTTCCGCAAGAGTTTCACCTCCTCAAAATCACGGCAGAGTCGGAGCTTCAATTGTTACCGGAAATGCAGGAGAAGTTTTCGTTACATGGCCGTATATATACGGCTCGGTGAAATATATCGGATTTGCAAAATCGCTTGACGGCGGAAATACCTGGATAAGCAATGATTTTGCAATACCGGTAATACCTTCGCCTTTTGATTTCAGATTTAATTTTAATCTTGTAAAATTAAACGGTCTGCCTGCGCTGGCAATTGACAAATCCGGAGGATTGAATAACGGTAAACTTTATATTGTCTGTACACAGGGACTAAGTACACAGTCACCTTCTCTTGATGATTATGACGTAGTATTATATACATCCGTAAACAGCGGCTCGACATGGTCAAATGCAAGCCTTGTCCATCAAAGCATTTCAGGAATTACCCGGCATCAGTTTTTTCCGAATATATGCGTTGATAAAAACGGCGGAGTAAATATCTCTTACTATGACAACAGAAATACTCCGACCAATGATTCAACGGAAATTTATATTTCAAGATCGGATGACGGCGGGAATACATTTCAGGATATTCTGATGTCAGATCATAAGTTTAAATTGTCCCAGCTTTCCTCTTCTGACAGATTTTTTGCAAATCCTCCCTACATTGGAACATACTTCGGGATTACAAGCGCAGGGGGTAAAGTACATACACTTTGGTTTGATAATTCAACGGGTAAATATCAGGCGTGGCATTCATTTATTGAGACAGCGCCAGAAGTTTTGGTAAAGATAATTCCTCAGGGTTTATACACTCCGGTCTCAGATAAGCTTGGTAAAAAAGATTCCGTTAAAATATTTTTAAGGTCATATACTCCGCCATATCAAAAGCTTGATTCGTCTGTCGGTATTCTGGATTCAAATTCATTTACCGGTAAATTTATTTTTGAAAATATTGTAAACGGACAGTATTACATAGAAGCTGTTCATAAAAATTCTGTGATAACATGGAGCAGTAATCCGGTTTATTACAATACATTAACCGGTTTTAATTATGATTTCAGTGATGCGCAGGGAAAAGCATACGGACAAAATCAGATACAGATAAATAATAATCCTGTCAGATATGCAATATATACCGGTGATGTAAACAGAGACGGATCAGTTGATCTTCCTGATCTTCAAATGGTCGAAGAGGATCTTGTAAATTTTCAAACGGGGAATTTCATTACAGATATTAACGGTGATAATATTGTGGACAATGCAGATCTGACTTTCGTAGAAAACAATTCTGTGAACTTTGTTTATTTGCTGACACCGTGATTTATTTTTAAGCAATGTCAGAATCGTTTTATTAGAAAAATAATTTCTATGTACGGATCTACTTTGCTTCAGCGGATATCCTGAATTTTAAATCAGCTTTATCTTTCATTTTGATAACAATATCTCCCGCCATCCACAGGTCGGCGTAAATTTCTCCGGTTATTAAGATGTTTACATTCTCACCGTCAAGTGAACCCTGACATTCTGAAGTAAACTTCACAACTTTAACAGCAACCATTCTTTTTTCATCAATGAAAGCCGAATAACTGCATTCATTCACGGAATATTTTTTCAGTATCTCACCTGAAATTTTTCCGTTTTGAAAAGCAAAAATATCATCTAAAACCTGAGGCATTCTGTCAACGTCAGGAGGCGTTTCTTCCGCTAACTTTCCTTTGAATCTGCCGCCGTTAAGATCTTCCTGAACTGACTGTGAAAAGCAATTTTGTGAAATATATAACTGAATTAAGATTACAAATAAAGCCGTAATAAATTTTTCTGATTTCATTTATTTTGATTTTAAATACTTATACAAAACTACTGAATATTTACTTCAGAGTCTTTAAGTATTTATACTTAAAATTGTTCCCGGTAACAGAAAATTATTTCAACAGAACAATTTTCTTTACAGATGTATATTGCCCTGATGAAAATTTTATGAAATAAACTCCGCTGTTCAGATTATTTCCGTTAAGAGTATACTTGTATTTCCCGGGTGACAACTCATCATTCAATAATTGCAAAATAAGTTTACCTGAAACATCATAAATATTCAGACTGACGCTGCTGTTTTCAGGAATATCAAACTCAATATTAGTTGAGGGGTTAAACGGATTCGGATAATTATCATAAAGCTTATATTCGGCGGGAATTGTCTGCGATATATTCTGAATACCTACTGAATTTCTTTTGAAAATTATCAGAGAGGAATTTGAAGAAAAAAGTGAATCTGTTTCATTGAATGCTTTTGTTTTGTATGAAACTACCAGCGAATCCCCTGTCATTCCAAAACTTTGCACTATACTGTCAAGCATGCTTTTTGAAATCAGCGCAAAAGTGTCAAGTCCGTTGTTTGAAGACAATAAAGTTTTTTCATTATTGTTCTGTACTTTTCTGAAATTAATTTTATAAACAGTATTCGGATCAGCGGAAGATTTTCTCCAGTTGAATAAAACCTTTGATGTATCTGCAGGTGAAGTAATAATAGTTACAAACGGATTTCCGACAGGATTCAAAACCGTGAACGAATTCAGCTGGGTAGGATTGATTTGAAACGCATTTAATAAGTTAACGGAATCCGATCCGAAAGAATTTGTTACTCTTAGCTTTACATTATAACTGCCGACCTGCGTGAAAACGAAATCTGGATGCTTTTGTGAAGAAGTTTTATTTTCAGGACCTGTAACAGTCCATTGCCAGCTTTGCGGAATACCATCTGAAGCGTCAATCAGTCTAAGTGTATCGTATTTTGCAGCAGATAAATTTCCCGGAATGAATTTAGCTTTTGGCAAGTGTGAAACAGGAGGAGTTAAATCAGGCATTAGCACGAATAAACCTCTGGTTCTGTCCGAAGCAATAATTTTTCCTGAACTGAACATATAAACTCCCCAGCAACCCTCATAATTTGTTCTGTTATTTTCAGGATGCGTATCATACCAGCCGATGAGTGAAGGGTCAGAAGGATTTGTAATATCAAGTATCTGCACCCCTGCAGAGTAATAAGCGGTTACTGCAATGTTGCCGTAGGTTTCAACATTATGAACAACTGATTTTTCAAACGGAAAAGCATTATAGGATCTGATATAATTAATATCATTCAGATCCGAAACATCCCAGATTTTCATTTTACCTGCAGATGGTGTAGTCCTTTCATCCGTAACATAAGCGAAATCTCCGGATTGAGAAAATGCAATGTTGTGAGGTCCGTTCGGCTGCGGAAGATTTATCCAGCTTCTTATTGTAATCGGATTATCTTTATTTACAGCATTTATAATTGTAACTCTTCCGTCTGATATATTACAAGCCCAGATCGTATCATTGACAATTCTCGAATCATGGACATACATATCATCCCATGTACCTCTTAATACAGGCAGTTCAGGGTTTGTCAAATCTACAATACTTATACCTTGTGACAGACCGGGATTGCAACCGTTCAGATAAAGGAAAGCGCCGCTTTGTGAAACTGAATGCGTGGAGGAATGACCGGGCAGATCAAATTTCCCGACATATCTTACTGAATCAGGTAAATAACGCAGATCGGCGATTTGTATATTGCTGTTATCATCTTCTGAAACTATATAAGCATAATGAGAATAGGTTTTCATTTCCCGCCAGTTATTTCCGTTACCACCGGGATTGGGAGCAGGGATAAAATCAACTTCGCGAATATTATTAGTATCTGTTATATCTATAAATGCTGTTCCGGAAAAGCATCCGAGTACAGCGTATTCCCTTCCGTTCGGAGCTGTATATCCCCAAAGCGCAGAATAACTTGAGTTATGCTGATTCAGTTCAGCGAGCTTTCTTATCCTGAATCCGGTCTGAGAAAAAGAATCATAAACCGATAAAAAAATCAGTAAAAAAAATATAATTTTCATAAAAAAAGTATCTGAAAGGTGAAAGTAATTTGGTAAAATGTGAACCTAACTCGTTTCAGTAAACCTGAACTAATAATCTGTAATTTATATTCTGAAAATTAAAAAACGTTATTCGTAATTTATCATTAATAACCTGAAACTTAATACTTGCAAAAAGTAATTTGCAATTTGCAATTTATAATTTATTTAAACTTCTCTCTTAAGTGCTTCTTTTTCTATCTCAAGCTGTTTTATTTTCCTTTCAAGATTATCAAGTTCCTCAGGCATAGAATCTATTTCTATTCTTAACTTTGAAGCGGCTTCATCCACAAGGTCTATTGCTTTATCCGGAAGGAATCTGTCAGAAATATATCTGTCCGAAAGCTGCGTTGCCGCGACGATTGCACCGTCTGTAATTCTTACTCCGTGATGAACTTCATATTTCTCTTTCAGACCTCTTAAAATGGAGATCGTATCTTCCACATCCGGTTCTCCGACAAACACCGGTTGAAATCTTCTTTCAAGCGCAGGGTCTTTTTCAATATACTTTCTGTATTCATCGAGAGTTGTAGCTCCGATAGTTCTTAATTCTCCTCTTGCCAGAGCCGGCTTAAGCATATTTGACGCATCGACGGAACCCTGAGCTGCGCCGGCTCCGACGACAGTATGCAGTTCATCAATGAACAAAATAATTTCTCCGCCGGATTCCTGAACTTCTTTTAAAACAGCTTTCAGTCTTTCTTCAAACTGACCTCTGTACTGCGCTCCGGCAACGAGCGAACCCATATCAAGAGCAACTATTTGTTTTGATCTGAGACTTTCGGGAACGTCACCCTGTATTATCCTGTGAGCAAGTCCTTCGGCAATTGCGGTCTTTCCTACACCCGGCTCCCCAATCAGAACTGGATTATTTTTTGTCCTGCGGGAAAGCACCTGCAGCACTCTGCGAATTTCATCATCTCTTCCGATCACCGGATCCAGTTTTCCTTTCATTGCAAGTTCATTCAGATTCTTTCCGTATTTTTTCAGAGCTTCATAAGTATCTTCCGGATTCTGTCCCGTAACTCTGTTTGAGCCTCTTACTTCTTTCAGTGATTTAAGAATATTATTTTTGGTAATGTCGAGAGATTTTAAAAGATCTGAAACCGGTGATTTTTTCAGATCGGACAGACCAAGCAGAAGATGTTCGGTGGAAACATATTCATCCTTAAGATTTGACGCTTCTTTCACTGCGTTTTCCAGCACTTCATTAAGTTCTGGTGAAAGCGACTGACCTGAAGTAGCGCCTGTAACTTTCGGAAGTTTTTCAAGAAGCTCGCCTACTCTTATCTGAAGAAATTCTTTATTCGCACCGAGTTTCTGAATTGTAGAAGTTACAATTCCTTCAGGATCCTGAATCAGCGCTGCAAGAAGATGTTCGGGTTCAAGAATCTGATTGGAATAATTTGATGCAATATCCTGTGCAGTCTGAACAGCTTCCTGCGCTTTTATTGTGAACTTATTTAAATTTACAGCCATGAAATTTTTTTATTTCAATATATAAAATAAGATTTTTTTTGATAAGTCATTTTTCAGACTGTAAATATGAAAGTGTTATGGACCTTCGGAGCCGGTGCCCGGGAATGAGGAGTGAGCAGAGCTTAAACGGATTGAAAGTGAGAACGCTGAGAGTATTTTCCATTTACAAAAATCACTATTACTTAAAAGTATTAATGCATATTTTTGTTAATCAATGCGCAAAGTTTCGATAATTATTTCCGTTTACAATAAAACAAGAGAACTCGAGCTGATATTTTACGCCCTTTCAATTCAAAGTTTTAAGGATTTTGAGGTAATAATTGCAGAAGACGGAAGAGATGCCGGCATGGAAAAGTTTATAGAAAACCTGAAAAGAGAATTTAATTTTCCGGTTATACATCTGACTCAGGATGATATTGGTTTCAGGAAAAATAAAATTCTTAATGATGCCATAAGAAAATCATCCTCGGAGTATCTGATTTTTTTTGACGGAGACTGTATTCCCCATTCAGATTTTATAAAAAGCCATTTTGAAAACAAAGTAGAAAATACTGTTCTGTGCGGAAGAAGAGTTAACCTTACAAAAAAAATATCGGAATCGCTGACTAAAGAATCTATTTTGAACAGGGACTATGAAAAGATCAGAATCGCTGATGCAATTTTTTCTACATTAAACAGAGACAAAAGGGATTTCAACTTTAATATAGAAGAAGGGATTATGATTAAGAACCCATCATTAAGAAAAGTTTTAACTAATGAAGATGAGCATATACTGGGATGTAATTTTTCAATACCTAAAAATCTTTTATTAAGAATCAACGGCTTTGATGAGAATTACGAAGGACCCGGACTCGGGGAAGATTCTGATATTGAATTCAGACTGAGACTTATAAATGCGAAATTTAAATCCGTAAGAAATCTTGCAGTACAATATCACATGTATCATCCGAAAACAATTGAGAATGAAATGAATATGAAGTATTTCAATCAAGTAAAAGAGAGAAAAGAATTTTACTGCAGAAACGGTCTGGAAAAAGTTAATTAATATGAATAAAATCTCCGGTTTAGTAATATGCGGGAATGAAGAGAAAAACATTGAAGAATGTATAAAGAGCCTTCTGTGGTGCGATGAGATAATAGTGGCAGACAGTTTCAGCACTGACAGCACATTGGAAATATTAAAAAAATATCCGGTGAGTTTATATCAGAATCAATGGAAAGGTTTTTCAAATCAGAGAGAATTTGCCCTTGGAAAAGTAAATCATGAATGGGTATTCTCGCTTGACGCGGATGAGAGATGCACACCGGAACTTGAGTCTGAAATAAAATCTATTTTAAAAAATAATATTAAAGCAAATGGTTTTTTCATTCCGAGGAAGAGTTTTTTCCTCGGGAAATGGATAAAACACTGCGGTTGGTATCCGGATCTTCAGATGAGATTTTTCAGGACAGAGAAAGTAACAATCACAGAGCGTCTCGTGCATGAAGGTTTTAAAGTAACAGGCGAAACAGACAAATTAGAAAACGACATTATTCATTTTGCAGTCAGATCCGTTACTGAATACTCTGAAAAAATAAACAGATACTCATCTCTTTCTGCAAAGGAAAAAGCCGGAGCTAAAAAGATCACTTTGTCATATTTATTGATTAAACCATTCTTTGAATTCAAAAAAAAATTTATTTTTCAGCAGGGATTCAGAGACGGTATTTACGGTCTGATGGTATCTTACTTTCACATGATGACAAAGGTCCTGACTTATATGAAGATCAGGGAGATTCAAAATAAATCAGGCGATGAATAATTATAAAAGGATTTTCAAATATGTAAAGCCGTATCTGAAGCAGCTCATCACTGCAAATATTTTTACTGTCCTTACAGTAATTTTCAGTCTTCTATCGGTAATGATGATATTTCCGTTTATGGATCTTCTCTTCAGCGAAAAGGCGCAGACAGTTTCTGATAAAGAAGTTACATCAGTTTTTGATCTGAAAGATCTAATCATAGTTTACTTTGCAAAGATCGTAGCTCAATATGACAGACTTGATGTTTTAAAATACCTTTGCGCACTGATCTTTATTACCTTCCTTTTAAAAAATCTTTTCAGTTACCTTCAGACATACTTCATGTCCGCGGTAGAGCAGGGAATCTTAAAGGACATAAGAAAAGATCTTTACAATCATTATCTTGATCTTCCGCTGAGTTTTTATACTGATGAAAGAAAAGGAAATTTAATTTCAAGGATTATAAATGACGTTCAGATAATCAAAGATTCTTTAATCGCAGTACTGAACAGTCTGTTCAGAGATCCGCCTACGATAATTACATTCTCTGTAGTTCTTTTTCTTTTCAACTGGAAGCTTACTCTTATAATTTTCCTAATGGCTCCAGTTACAGCATTTATCCTGAGCAAGATCGGAAACTCTTTAAAGCGAAGCAGCCATAAGTCTCAGGAGAAAATTTCCGACATAACTGCAACGCTGGATGAAACTCTAGGCGCGGTAAGAGTAGTAAAAGCGTTTGGCATGGAAGAATACGAGAAGCAGAAATTTGAAAGGGAGAATCAGTCATATTTCGAACTGCTAGTGAAAATTTTCCGGAAGAGAGCTCTTGCATCGCCGGTTTCGGAGATCATCGGGGTTATAACAATAGTGATAATACTTTACATATTCGGAACAGATATAATAAACGGCAGCAGCGACATGACACCCGGAGCGTTCATTTTTTATCTTGCGGTATTTTTTCAGATGATGCCGTCGTTAAAATTATTCGGACAGATGTTTAACAGTTATAAGGAAGGTTCAGCGGCATCAGAAAGAGTATTTAAACTTCTTGATACGAAACCAGATATTGTAAATTTACCTGATGCTGAAACACTCGATGAATTCCGCAGCAGCATTGAGTTCAGAGATGTATCATTTAATTATGAAAAGAGCGGAATGATACTTAAGGATATAAATCTGCGGATTGACAAAGGTAAAATCATAGCGATAGTGGGACCGAGCGGTGCTGGGAAATCCACTTTAGTGGATTTGATACCGAGATTCTATGATGCCGTCTCGGGAAGTCTGCTGATAGACGGAAAAGAAATTAAAAGTCTTACTATAAAATCCATCAGAGATAAGATGGGAATTGTTACGCAGGAAACGATTCTTTTTAACGATACAATCAGAAATAATATCGCTTACGGAATGAAGGACATTCCCGAAGAAAAAATCATTGAAGCTGCCAAAGCGGCAAATGCTCATATCTTTATAGACAAACTTGATTCAGGATACGATACTATTATCGGAGACCGGGGAGTGAAACTTTCCGGCGGAGAGAGACAGCGGCTTTCAATTGCAAGAGCACTTCTGAAAAATCCTCCGATTTTAATACTTGATGAAGCTACATCATCACTCGATACGGAATCCGAAATTCTCGTTCAGCAGGCGATAGAAAGACTTATGCACGGTAGAACTTCCGTAGTAATTGCGCACAGACTTTCAACAGTCAGAAACGCAAATTTGATAGTTGTATTAAATAAAGGTATGATTGCGGAAACAGGCACTCATGATGAACTAATACTGAATGATAATATTTACAGAAAGCTTTATAATCTTCAGTTCAGACACCAGGAATTAAATTTATGAAAGTATCGGGATTTACTATAGTCAGAAACGGCATGCTGTATGCATATCCTTTTAAGGAAGCTATCTTATCTATACTACCTCTTTGTGACGAGATAATTGTGAATGTAGGTAAGTCCGATGACAATACACTTGAGATAGTTCAGTCAATTTCAGATAATAAAATAAAGATCATTGAGAGCGAATGGGATATGACACTAAAAGGAGGAAAAGTTCTTTCAACGGAAACTAATAAGGCATTAAAGCAATGCACCGGCGACTGGTGTATTTACATACAAGGTGATGAAGTTCTTCATGAGAAATATTATGAAAATGTGAAAGCTGCGATGAAAAAATACTATGATGACAGTAAGACAGAAGGACTAAGATTTTGGTATCAGCATTTTTACGGCAGTTATGATTACGTTCAGGATAATTACAGAAACTGGTATATAAGGGAAACCCGAGTGATAAAAAGAAGTGACAACATTGTATCATGGGGCGATGCAATGGATTTCAGACACAGGGACGGAAGCAAAATTTATTCGAAAGATATTGATGCGGAGATTTATCATTACGGATGGGTAAGACCACCTGAAAAACTTTTAAATAAGAGAAAAGACTTTGAACGGCTATATAACACAGATGAAATTGCTGAAAAGAAGATATCCGGTTTTCAAAATTATGATGACCTTGGAAATTTAAAAATATTCACAGGAACTCACCCTGCAGTTATGAAAGAAAGAATTTCAGAAAGCAACTGGGATTTTGATGCCGGGCTTGAAAACCAGCTGCCTGACTGGATCAGAAAGGTTCTTATATTTTTAAATCCATTGCTCAAAAGATTAACAAAATCCGGATGAATTTATTGGTGTCCAATAAAAAAGGAATAGATTCCTATATTGATAATGCTATCTGGTTTTCATTTATAGCGCTGATCTCTTCAGCAATTTTTTCGATTGCATTATTACAGATCTTTACATGCAGCGCAGTAATTCTTTGGATTTTTAAAATTATTGTCACAAAGAATTATACTTTTGTCAGGACACCGCTGGATAACATTTTTTTAATTTTTATAGCAGCAAGAATTCTGTCCATACCCCTGTCTTTATATCCGGAGATCAGTTCTATAAGATTTTTAAAGGAAATTATTTTTTACACCATATTTTTTGTTGTTACAAATGAATTTGATGTTACAAACAGGAAAAGAATTATTTTAATCTTAAGGTTAATAGTCATTACAGGAATGATCTCTTCAGTTTACGGATGCTTTAATTTTTTAACCGGTTCAGTCGAAAGAGCTGCTTCATTAACCGGAGGATATTATACTCTTGGAATTTATCTGACATTAGTCCTATCAATTCTTTTATTCACCAAGAATGGAATTAAAGTAATACCTTCAAACATTGGATGGTATTTATCATTTCTTGTGATTATTGCCGGAATTATCTGCACATTAAACCGAATGCACTGGGTCATCATGGTTTTGTTGACAGTCATTTCATTTATAATCAATAAAGATAAAATATTGATCTCTGTTTTCCTTTTATCAGTTATTCTCTCAATATTAATTGTTCCGGATGTTATGAACCGTTTTAATTTACTGATAAATCTTATGTCAAATACAAGTGACAGAAATATTATTTATCAGGCAGCATTAGATATGATATTTAACAGACCGGTCTTTGGTCATGGTCTGGCTACTTTTAAAGAAATTTTTCCTGCATTTGATAAGGTTGGCGACGGCGCGATCAACAGCTGGCATAATGACTTTATTCAGGTTTATATGGAAAGCGGAATTGTCGGATTAATTTCTTATATATTTTTGATTATATCAATTTTTAAAACAGGATTTATTAGTATTAAACGTTTTAAGAATAATCAGTTCTATAAATTTTTATCTTTAGGTATTCTGATTGGAACGACCGTAATAATGATCACAGGCGGTTTTTTTGAACCGATCACTTCTATAATTGTATTTCTCCTGCTGGGAATATTAGCCCTTATACTATCATACAGTAATGAAGTAATTAAAGCTGACTGCTGAAATAATCAGCTAAGTTCCTTAAAGTTATTAAAGATACACATTTTTTTTATAATCAAGTTTAAATAAAATTTTAAATGAAAAAATTCGATCCTCCTAAAATAATCTGTGATATTTGCGGTTCAAAAAATATTTATAAATTTCATGAATCCGCTAACGGAGCACAAATTTTTAAATGCAGAGATTGTAAAACTCAGTTCATGAATCCGCAGTATTCTGAAGAATATTTAAACCACTATTATTCGACATATATCAGGGATGAATCATTTAAAGAGGAAAATCTTATTGAAGCACAGTCTTTTTGCCTCTCAATTGTTGAATCTCAAATTCCTGACAAGGGAAATCTCCTTGAGCTTGGTTCCGGAAACGGATATTTGCTCAGTATTGCAAGACAGAGGATGGATACCATACGGACATGAAATAGACTGTATGAGCGCAGGGAAATTAAGTGAGAAATTAGGTATGGAAATTTTATGCGGAGATTTTCTGAAACTTGAAATAGACAAGGTATTTGATGCCGTGATAATGCTGCATGTGCTTGAGCATTTAAAGGATCCTGTGCAGCATTTAAATAAAATCTCAGGTCAGCTGAGAAAAGGCGGAGTTTTTTTTGCAGCATTGCCAAATATAGAATCCAGATCAGGGTTAGTAAAATTGGGGCTGGAAAAATTAAAATTGAAAAGGAAAAATATTGCAGGATATTATGATACAGAACATCATTTATGGTACTATACACCTTCAACTTTAAGAAAACTTCTGCAAAAAAACTTTGATGTAATTACTGTTTATAGCGGCGACAGATTCAATCCCGGACGAAGTAAATTAAACACCATAATAGAAGAAAAAATATTTTCAAAACTGCTATGGCATTCTTCGATGGGTGTATTGGCAGTTAAAAAATAATTGCGAACCTTGAATTTATTATAAAAGCAAATTCTGTTTTATTATTCATTGTTACGTAGTAAAACATTATAAACTAATATTTATAATTTTATTTTAATTATGAGATTTTATAAGATTTTTGTACTGTTGTTTATTTCTTTCAGTTTAAATGTTTGTATTTCCCGGACAAGTCTTTCACCCGGCTTTGATCCAGCTGAATACTAAGAGCTACTTGAAATCTCAGCAAGGCAGGTTGACACTCCCTGGACAAATGTGTTATTTCCATTTCCTGAAAACTGTAAAATGGTTTACCGTTCCAATGTCGCCGGTCTGGATAACCGATGGGATCTCTGGCTGAGATCAGACAGTGTGGGTATAATAAGCATTCGCGGAACAGTAAATAATCCGGCTTCATGGTCGGAGAATTTTCTTGCTGCAAGGTTCCTGCTAAAGGTTCGATCAGATTGGAAGACAATAACATTTTTATATATAAGCTTGCAGAATCAGATAATGCCGTTGTCCATGCAGGCTGGCTTACAGGGCTGGCTTATCTTTCAGAATCAGTAATACTTAAAATAAATACAATGTATTCACAGGGAATTAAAGAATATATTATTATCGGACACAGTCAGGGAGGTGCAATTTCTTATTTACTTACTTCATACCTTAATTATCTGAGCGGGGAGAGAATACCGGTGGATGTAAAATTCAAGACATACAGCAGCGCTCCTCCAAAGCCGGGGAATATGGAATATGCTTACGATTACGATTTCATAACAAGAGGCGGCTGGAGTCTAAGAGTTTATAATTCTGAAGACTGGGTTCCTGAAACACCGATCTCAGTTCAGACTTTAAATGACTTTGCTGAGATAAATCCATACAGTGAAATTGATTCCATGCTGGTAAAAATGAATTTCATCGATAAGATTTTATTTGAATATATTGTCGGCAGACTTAAGAACAGTCTCACGGATTCCAGAGATATTCTGGTGGAATATTTCGGGAATGAGACATTCAAATATTCATTTGCCAAACATCTGAATGACTTTCCAAAACCTCTGTTCACAGATGACTCTTATTATTATCCCCGCGGAGTACCTGTAGTGCTTCTGGCAGAGAGATATAAAATTCAATATAAAAAAGCACTTGAGACTGAAACTCAAATTCCTTTGCTTTTTAAAAATCACTTGGTTCTTCCTTATTATTTTTTACTGAATGAAATTTATTTTAAGCCATAATACATCTTTGGTGAAGTTTCTATAAATATTTATTGAATAAAATAAAATTCTCATAATCATTATATTTACATTCTTAAAAAAATTAAATTAAAAAATAATCATAACATGAACGAAGATAAAAACAAACAATTATTCTTATCTCTTATATATAGTTTTCAGATGCAGGCGATGATACAGATGGGAAAGTTGCAGAATCCTGTGACCGGTGAGATCGACAGGGATCTTGATGCAGCGCAGGTTTCGATAGATATGATTGATATGCTGAAAGAAAAATCCAAAAATAATATCTCTCCTGAAGAATCAAGTTATCTCACAAAAGTTGTTTCCGAATTAAAGATGAATTTCGTTGAAGAAAAGCAAAAACCTGAACCGGTCATTGAAACGGATAAAGGGAATGAATCCTCATCAAATAATACCGGAAACAATAACAGAGACGAATCTGAAGATAATGAACTGTCAGAAAGAAACGGTACAAAACAGAAAAATGAAGCAGATACAATTAACCCGAGAGCCAATTCGGAAAAATCCTCAGATGAATAAAAGCAAAAAATCAATTTCCGGCAGCGGCAGTTTTATAAAAACGAATGAATCTGCAGTAATCGGAATTCTCGGGAATACAAGTAAATTTGTGGTTTCAGAACTGCTTAATTACATTACCGATATTCTTGACAGAAATAATCTGAAATATCTGATAGAAAAAAATCTTGCATCATATTCAAATTTCAAAAAAAAATCTGTAGTATGTAATGAATCTGATATTTTAGAAAATTCCGATTTTATCTTCTCGCTTGGCGGTGACGGAACTTTTCTTAACAGCGCCAGGATAGTTAAAAATAAAAACATTCCGATCCTCGGTATCAATCTGGGCAGACTCGGATTTTTTTCAGAGATAGCTCCAAAAGAGTTTGAGAATTTTATATCAAAATTCATTGCGGGAAAGTTCAGGATCACAGAGCAGGTATTACTTAAATCAGTTACAGACGGTAAGAAAATACTATACGGACTTAATGATATAGTAATAGACAAAGATGATTCGGTCAGGACACTGGAGACAGAAACATATTTTAATAATGAAAAGGTCGTTAATATTATTTCGGACGGCGTAATAATATCTACGCCTGCCGGTTCCACCGGATATTCAATGTCCTGCAACGGGCCTATATTAAATCCTGACAGCAAAGTTTTTTTAATAACTCCGATCTCTCCTCACACACTGAACGTAAGACCGATTGTAATCCCTGATGACGGGAATATACTGATTAAAATACCGGACACAGGCAAAGCCAGGATCATAGCAGACGGTCAGAAATTTTTCAGGACAAAAACTCCTTCTGAAGTTAGCATCACTAAAGCTGATTTTAAGATTAAAGTGATTAAGAAAAATTCTTCTACTTACTTTGATACACTTAAGAAAAAGCTTTTCTGGAATATGGATAAAAGATACAGCTGATCAGTAAGGAACTCCGTCTGCAGCCGGCGGTTTTGTTTTACCGATAAATCCTATAAGAACTAAAATAGTGATAAAATAAGGAAGCATTTGAATAAGCTGTGATGGAATATCTGATCCTGATATCTGAAGTGATATTTCGAACGCTTCAAATGCAGAGAACAAAAGACAGGCAAAGAATATATTTACAGGTTTCCATTTTCCAATGATCATTGCAGCAAGAGCAATGTATCCTCTGCCGGCAATCATCCCGTCGCTGTAAGAATTCTGATTCGAAGCCATCCAGATTCCTGCCACTGCGCTTAAAAATCCGCAGATAAATATTCCATAATATCTGTAATGTCTAATTTTAATACCGAGACTTTCGCCTGCTGCCGGATTTTCTCCTGCTGATCTTAGCCGCAAACCGAATTTTGTTTTAAATAAAATATATACTGAAATAAATATAAGAAGAAAACAAAAAATTGTAATATAATCCGTGAGGAACAAACCGAAAAAAGGAACATTTTTAAACAAACTTAATTCAGGAAGACCTTCAAATCTCGGTGTATTACTGGAGCTGCTGAAAATATAAACAAGCAGAAATTTTGTCAGACCCGCAATAAAAAGATTAAAGCCTACACCGGTTACAATCTGATTTATCTTCAGACTTACAGTAAAATATCCGAACATAATACTGAATATCAGATTAACTAAGACAGCAAGAATAAATCCAGTAAAAACATTTCCGGTCAGTATAGAAATAACAGCAAAGCTAAATGCAGAAAGATTCATAAAACCTTCCACGGAAATATTAATTACACCGCCTCTTTCAGAAAAATTGGCAGCGCTGGCGCCGAGATAAAACGGAGTCATTAGTCTGAGAACCTGAGCTACAAATCCAAGCGATATGACCGAAGATAAGAGATCCATTTAAAAACCAGTTAAATAAATTTTCATATAAATTTTCCACTGAAATAATTAGATACTAATTTATCAACAGCAAGCAATGAAAGAATAATTATACCCTGCACTACCAGCATCAGTTCTTTAGGAATTAACTGATTTACGGAAAGACCTCCGTAATCGAGAATTGCAAAAAGCAGAGAAGAGAAAATAATTCCTATTGGATTATTTTTTGCAAGTAAAGTAACTGCAATTGCTGTAAAACCTATATTATTGGAAAATCCAAATTCGTAAAATCCCTTATACCCGAAAATGTAATTCATTCCCGCAAAAGCGGTGATACCTGCTCCGATAAAAAAGGAAATTAGTATTACTCCGTTTGTTCTTACACCAAGATACTTAGAGGCAAGCTCATTAAATCCTACAGAGCGAAGCTTATAACCGAATCCGGTTTTGTAAATAAAAACATAAGTAATAACAGCAGCAAGAACTGCAAGTATGAAACTGGAATTAAGTGTGGATCCCTGAAAGAAAGGCACAAGATCAGAAATTTTCAAAAACATAAGATCTTCGTTTATTTTTTCAGTTCTCATTGTAGACTGAACGGCAAAAAAATCAAGCAGAAAATAATTTACGAGAGCAAGAATTACGAAATTCATCATAATAGTAGTAATAACTTCGCTCACATCTTTTTTAATTTTTATATAAGCAGGTATAAGACCAAAAAATCCGCTTACAAGAAATCCGCAAAATAAACTAATTATAATCACTGCATAAGCAGGAAGAAAATCCAGCTTAAGCGCGATTAAAGCAATTACAAATGAACCTGCATTCAGCTGACCTTCTGCGCCGATATTAAAAAGAGAGGCATGAAAACAAATTGCTAAACCGCAGCTGATGAATATCAGCGGAGTTGCTTTAAATAAAGTCTGCCCGATACCGTAACCATCGGCAAACACCTCTGATAAAATCGTTCCGAATATTTCAAAAGGATCTTTTCCAAGAATCAGCAAGAAAAAGAAGACTATTAGAACCGTCATCAGTACTGAAAGAATTACGGATATTAAGTTTATCAGATTTTTTCTACTAATCATTTATCCCGGTCATTAGTTTTCCTAACATCTGTAAAAATTCCGGATCTGTTTCAGGTTCTACTTCGCTTTCTGATCTGATATAACCTGAATATTCATCTCTGTTAAATGTTCTGGTAATTTCTCCTTTATACATGACGCTTAATCTGTCTGAGAGGGAAATGAGTTCATCCAGATCAGATGAAATTAGAAGCACAGCTTTACCTTCATTACGCTGTAAAAGTATTTCATTATGTATAAACGCAGTTGCGTTGATATCTACACCTCTTGTCGGATGTACCAAAATCAGAATATTATTATCTGATATAGTCTCTCTAGCAAAAATAACTTTCTGCTGATTTCCTCCTGAGAGATTGCCCATTGGCGCAGTTTTATCAGAGAGGCGAATATCATTACCGGATATAATTTTATCAGAAATTTTATTTATAGTATCAGCGGGGAGATAAATAAAATTTGCACCTTTTAAAGAAATATTTTCACCGATATTAAATTCCTTTATAAATCCTTTCCTTTTTCTGTCATCAGGAACAATTGAAATTCCACCGGAAACATTTTTAACATATTGTCCTGTAAAATTTTTCTGAAGTCCGTAAACAATATCAACTAACTCGCTTTGCCCGTTACCTTCTACGCCGCAAATACCGTGTATCTCTCCCATAAAAAGATTTAAACATAAATCATTAAGCTTCCGGACATTATTAACAGAAAGGAATATATTGTTCAGTTCAAATGCTGGTGAATCATTTTTATTTATTTTTCTATTCTCTGTAACTATGATATTACTGACATCACCTACAATTGCATTACTGAGTTCAGATATTGCAAGAGCGCTATTTTTATTATTATCCGCTTCATAAACTAATTTTCCTTTTCTCAGAACTGACACTCTGTCTGAAATATATTTCACTTCATTAAGCTTATGAGTAATAAAAATAATCGTTTTGCCGTCTGCTTTGAAAGATTCAATAATTTTAAAAAAGAGATCTACTTCGACAGGAGAGAGGACAGCAGTTGGTTCATCAAAAATAAGAATTTCAGATTCTCTGTAAAGCAGTTTCAGGATTTCCACTTTTTGCTGGAGACCAATGCTCAGACTGCTGACAGTTGAACTAAGGTCAATACCAAGATCGTATTTTGCTATAAGTTTATTAAGAATATCTTCAGCAGTTTTAAAATCCAGACCGTATTTATTAGAAATTTCATTTCCAAGAATTACATTCTCAAGTACGGTAAAATCATCTATTAGCATAAAGTGCTGATGGACCATGCCAATATTATTTTTTATTGCATCAAGCGGAGAGGAAAATTCGACTTCATTACCAAAGACTTTCAGCTTACCGGAATCTTTTTTATAGATGCCGAAAAGTATATTCATCAGGGTGGATTTGCCTGCTCCGTTTTCACCAAGAATACAATGAACGTCATTTTTTCTGATGTAAAAAGTTATATCATCATTTGCGATGAAGTTTTCAAACTTTTTCGTAATGTTTTCAAACTCTATTGCATTCATAAAAAATTTTAAACAAAGCAAATTAAACTTTTATGAATTAAAAAAATACAAATAAACGTTTAACAGCCAAGAACATTACAACTTGGCGAATACTTAAAACCAAACACTTCCTCTCAAGATCCGCAGCTGCGGCGATAAACGGTTAAAACCGTTTATCGCTATTAATAATCTACAACATTAAACTGATGACAAAAGTACTGAAAGCAAAATTGGTGAATACATCAGACTGAATTCTTCCCGTCAAGATCCGCAGCTGCGGCGATAAACGGTTAAAACCGTTTATCACTATTAATAATCTACAACATTAAACTATTGACAAAAGTACTGAAAGCAAAATCGGCGAATACTTCTGACTGAACTCTTCCCGTCAAGATTCGTTGCTGCAGCGATAAACGGTTAAAACCGTTTATCACTATTAATAATCTACAACATTAAACTGATGACAAAAGTACTGAAAGCAATATCGGCGAATACATCAGACTGAATTCTTCCCGTCAATATCCGCAGCTGCAGCGATAAACGGTTAAAACCGTTTATCACTATTAATAATCTACAACATTAAACTGATGACAAAAGTACTGAAAACAAAATTGGCGAATACTTAAAACCAAACTCTTCCTATCAAGATCCGTTACTGCAGCGATAAACGGTTAAAACCGTTTATCACTATTAATAATCTACAACATTAAACTGATGACAAAAGTACTGAAAGCAATATCGGCGAATACATCAGACTGAATTCTTCCCGTCAAGATCCACAGCTGCAGCGATAAACGGTTAAAACCGTTTATCGATATCAATAATCTAATGTATTAAACTGATGACAAAAGTACTGAAAGCAATATCGGCGAATACATCAGACTGAATTCTTCCCGTCAAGATCCACAGCTGCAGCGATAAACGGTTAAAACCGTTTATCGATATCAATAATCTAATGTATTAAACTGATAACAAAAGTACTGAAAGCAAAATCGGTGAATACATCAGACTGAATTCTTCCCGTCAAGATCCACTGCTGCGGCGATAAACGGTTAAAACCGTTTATCGAAATCAATAATCTACTGTATTAAACTGATGACAAAAGTACTGAAAGCAAAATTGGCGAATACTTAAAAGCAAACTCTTCCTACCAAGATCCGTTACTGCAGCGATAAACGGTTAAAACCGTTTATCACTATTAATAATCTACAACATTAAACTGATGACAAAAGTACTGAAAGCAAAATCGGTGAATACATCAGACTGAATTCTTCCTGTTAATATCCGCAGCTGCAGCGATAAACGGTTAAAACCGTTTATCGCTATTAATAATCTTCAGAATTAAACTTATAACAAAAGTACTGAAAGCAATATCGGCGAATACATCAGACTGAACTCTTCCCGTCAAGATCCGCAGCTGTAGCGATAAACGGTTAAAACCGTTTATCACATTCATTTACCCTTCTCTCATTAACAACTCCAATTTAAATTTCTTCCTTATACCATTGCCACAGTAATAGATTATTTATAGTTTCATTTATTAATTAAATTATCTGAAACTCTTACACTACAATTTCTCAATGGTTAAAATAATCAGTCTAAAGTATTTTATATTATTTATATTTCTTTCTTTCTTTAATTCCGTCCAAAGTTATTCCCAGTCCTCTAAGCCGGTATCAAAAAATGAAATGAAAGAAAAAGCATTTTCTTTCTGGAAAGGTACCAAAACTAAAATGACATTTCTGGAATTTGCTTCTCACTGCGCGCCTATATTCTGGTTTTCGCCTGACGAACCGGAATTGAAACTTGCTTCCGGTAAAAATATAAAAATTCCTTCTCATTTTCCTTTTGATGAACATTGCGACTCTCCGGTTGTTTATTATCAGATTACAGAGATACTCACGCGAAATAAAAATTCCGGATCAGCAATAAAAAAAAATTTCATGCATCCTGACAGTTCAGTAATGGATCTGTCGAAAATCAGCGCTGTTAATATTGATTATAATCATTATTACAAATTCGAAGCGGGGCTCGGCGGGCATAATCATGATACTGAACAGGCAAAATTCAAGATCCTGATTAGAAAGTTAAAAGAAAATGATACTGCAAAATACCAGCTGGTCTTTATTGAAGCTACCGGAAAAGCGCATGCGCTCAGCTGGTATGACAATATTTATTCAATAGATACCACAACTTTTGAAACTAAACTGCCGATGCATATTTTAGTAGAAGAGGGAAAACATGCAAGCTGCACTGATATGAACGGAGACGGATATTATTCTCCGGGATATGATGTAAACAATAGAGTAAATGACGCATGGGGCATAAGAGACGTAATCAGAACCGGGACATTATTCTCATCTTCTTTTGAGAGTTATATGCAGAAGATCAGAAAGCCCGAGCACAGGGTCTTTCCTCCGTTGCCGGAAGACAGTCCGATTAGAAAATATTATATCGAAAACGGAGAGTATGCCGGAAAGAATGCAGTATACAGATTAAGACCTATGCCCAAACCGGAAAAAGCCGGCAGTGATCTTGTCCTGAAAAAAGATATGGAAGGATATTCCCAAAAGACTTGGCCGATAGTAAAAGAAGAAAGTTACAGTTTTCTTGATTTTTTTGAATCTGAACAGGTTATAAAATCCTTTGCATTTTCATACCGCAATGATAACGGTATAAGCGGAATATCTTTAGCTTTTCCTTTACTGATAGTTAAGAATGTGGAAATGCCGATCATCGGCGGATGGTTAGTCAACAGAATTTATGCGCAGGATGTTTATTTCCGTGATCAGGGATTTAGTTTTCTGTACACTAATTCCGCTTCAGGATTTATGGATTCTTATATTTCCGCAGGCGTAGAGTTTAACAGAAGCGAAGAAAAGGATTCTCTGCAGAATGCTAAGCTGATTACTGAAACGGATTTTGCGATGGAGCTCGGACTGAAGTTCAGGGCAAACATAAAATATTCTCCTTTGAAATTCCTCAGCGTTATTTCTGATTTCTGGGGAGTCAGAATAGGCATTAAAAACACCGGCTTTACCTCCATAAGCAGACTAAATTATATTTTTGAAGTTGGAGCAGGTGTGTGGTGATGTGAAAATTTGCAATTGTTATAGTTAGCTGAATAAATTATTTTATATATTTTTCACCAAACATAGTAAATTGCAGAATAACTTCAGGGATGTAAGAAAGCTTGTCGATGAAAGCAGCAGAATAATTTTAACAACACATGTAGTTCCGGACGGAGATGCAATAGGAAGCGTAATGGCATTTTCCGAATATCTCAGATTAAAAGGAAAAGATCCGGTAATTATTAATCACTCCGAAACACCTTTCAATTTTAAATTCATGGATCCCGGTAATTCAATAAAAGTTTTTTATGAAAACAAAGAAGAAAGTATTTCACTTCTTGAAAATGCCGATCTTATAGTTATACTTGATACAAATGATTTAAAAAGAACAAAATCTCTTGAAAAATATATTGAGTCGTCAAAAGCGAAAAAACTCTGCATTGATCATCATACAGGATTAGATCCCGGTAAATTTACTTTATATATTTCAAATACTGAGTATCCTTCCAACTGCTCAATACTTTACGATTATATTAAAGATGATGATGAAAAATATTTAACACAGAATATTTCTTCATCTCTTTATGTCGGCATAATGACAGATACCGGGTCCTTTAGATTTCCACGGACTACATCTGATGTTTTCCGTGTCTGTGCTGATCTTATTGACAAAGGCGCGGATCCTGTTGCACTTTATGAAAATATTTTTGCCACTACATCAAAAGAGAATTTAAAACTTATGGCAATGTTCATAGAAAGTTTTGAGTTTTATTATGATAACAAAGTCGTAACAGGCGTCGTAACTCAGAATGATTTCAGATCCCTCGGGCTTGACATTCAGCATATAGAAGGATTCACATCCTTACTTATGAACATTGAAGGTATAAAAATCGGAATCGTACTTGTCGAATTAAAAGATAATATAAAAATATCATTCAGATCCAAAGGTGATATTGATATGAGCAGACTGGCAAAGGAATACGGCGGCGGAGGGCATAAGAACGCAGCAGGTTCTAATGTAAAAGAAACAACAATCCCTGAATTGAAAGACAAAATATTGAAAGACCTTAAAAATTATATATAATAAACTTAAAGCTAAAATGAAAATCATTTTTGAAAAAACATCGATAGAAAAATTAAAAGCTCAGGCATACATTTTTCTGTGTTACGAAGATAAAAAATTATTTAAAGAGGAATTAAGGCTCATAGAGGAATTACTTAACTGCAAAATTGCAGGTATCAGTCTGGAGGATTTTGAAGGAAAGGAAAAGCAGACAGTTCTGGTTTATACTGATAAGCACAGGATAATTTTATCAGGTCTGGGATTAAAGGAAAAATTAACGCTTGAAAAAGTACGTAAGGCAACCGCCCGCGGGATAAAAAAAATTAAGTCGCATAAAATAAAAACCGTTGCAGTTGAAATACTTCAGGACCTTACTCTTAAAGGTGTTGAGATAGAGGATATTACAAGAGCGCAGACCATCAGTTCCCTTCTCGCTTTATATTCATTCGATAAATACTACACTAAAAAGGAAGATCAGGAAATACATTATATCAGGGAAATTATTCTTTTCTCACAGTATAATTCTCTCGGGAAATATGCAAAAGAAATTCAGGAAGGCATTAGAACCGGGACTATCATTGGTGAATCTACAAATATGGCGAGAGATCTGGGAAATGAACCTTCAAACGTGATGATTCCGGCAGAGCTTGCAAGGAGAGTTATGGCGCTGGCCAAGCTGAATAAATTTTCAGCTCAAATACTCAATAAATCTCAGATAGAAAAACTGGGCATGCGGGGAGTACTCAGCGTAGCTCAGGGAAGTGAACATCAGCCGAAATTTATAATCATGGAATACAAAGGCGGTAAAAAAAATGACAAACCTTATGTAATAGTCGGCAAGGGCGTAACTTTCGACAGCGGCGGTATATCTATTAAACCATCGGCCGGAATGGCAATGATGAAACTTGATATGGGAGGAGCTTCTGCTGTGGTTGGTATATTTAATGCGATTACGCAGCTTGATCTGAAACTGAATGTAATAGGACTCATTCCCTGCGTAGAAAATATGCCTGATGGCAAAGCGTTTAAACCCGGTGATGTTATTAAAGCATATAACGGTCTTACAATTGAAGTGGACAACACTGACGCCGAGGGAAGACTGATTCTGGCTGATGCATTATCTTACGCATCGAAATACAAACCTGCAGCAGTAATTGATCTTGCAACTCTTACCGGAGCAAGCGTTATAGCGATAGGAAGCGTTGCTTCAATTGTAATGGGTAATGATCAGAAATTGGTTGATGAAATTATTAAAGCAGGCGATCAGACATATGACAGAGTCTGGCAGCTGCCTCTATGGGATGAATATGATAAGATGATAGATTCTGATATAGCAGATGTTAGAAATTCAGGTGTTGTAAAGCAGGCCGGCACTATACTTGCCGGAATGTTTCTAAAAAGATTTATCGGTGATTATCCCTGGGCTCATCTTGACATCGCTGCAACAGCAATGAGATCATCTGAAACTGATTATGATCCTAAAAATGCCACAGGCACAGGCGTCAGGCTTGTGACTCAGTATTTAATGAATGAAGGCAAAAAATTAAAAAAATAATTTCTTATAAGATCTGTCTTTTTTAAATGCAGTTGATATTTTTTAACTGCATTTTTTATTTTAATTAGTTTAAGGGAAGTTTATATTGTAAAAAATTTTTTAAATGAAATTAGGATACATATTTTTAATAACGGCAGTATTTTTATTTTTTGCATTTTCTGAAGCTGATACTGATGTAAAAAATTATAAGAATGAAAATAAATTCTTATTAGGTAATGAGAATCTTCTGCTTAATCATAAGGATAAACTTAAAGGTAAAAGAGCAGCACTGATCACAAATAAAAGCGGGGTTATGTCAGACGGAAAGTTTTTTCTTGACGAATTAATAAAGTCATCAAGTGTCTTAAAAATATTTACTCCTGAGCACGGGCTAAGAGGCGATGACAGAGATGAAAACTTTACAGATGAAAATACAGGACTTTCCGTAATCTCACTTTATGGTAATTCAAAAAAACCTCAGGCCGGTGATCTTGCTGATACGGACGTAATGATCTATGACATTCAGGATGTAGGAGCGAGGTTTTATACTTTCATCAATACAATGTTTTACTGTATGGAAGCGGCAACTGAACTTGGGAAAGAATTTATTGTATGCGACAGACCCTTAATGCCTGACGGTAATTATACCGACGGATATATGCTTGACGGCAATCAGGATTCATTTGTAGGAATGATCGATATACCGATCGCTTACGGCATGACCTGCGGAGAGCTTGCACAATATATTAATGCTGAATATTTTAATAATGAGTGCAGACTTTTTATCAGCCGCATGCAAAACTATTCAAGAGAAACAGATTACGGTTTACTGAATCTTCCCTGGATTAAACCTTCTCCTAATATTTATTTTCCTTCTTCGGCTCTCGCTTATCTCGGAACATGCCTTTTCGAAGGTACAAATTTTTCAGAAGGAAGAGGAACTGACAGGCCATTTGAATATGTCGGAGCTCCGTATTGTGACGGTAGTATTCTTGCTGAGGAAATGAATTCACTCGGACTAAAGGGAGTAACTTTTGAAAAAATTGATTTCGTACCGACTACAATTACAAGTCCTTCCAATCCTCCGAAATATGTCGGAGAGCAGTGCAGCGGGGTTTACATAAAAGTTACGGATAAGAAAATGTTTGAACCTGTTAAAACAGGTATAGCTTTACTTGTCAGTCTGAATAAACTTTTTCCGGGATTTGAAATAAAGAAGAATAAATTTTTAGATAAACTGGCAGGCACTGACAGGTTAAGAATTGCCGTACAGAGAGGAGACTCAATTGACGAAATATTCTCAGGATATAAAGATGAGCTTGATAATTTCAAATCAATAAGAAGCAAACATTTACTATACTGAAACAATGGGCAAAGTTCACACTACACATTTTTTCTGTCAATTACCAACACGCCTGCCTGCGCTTTCGGCAGTAAAACCATTTCAGCAACAACAAAATTATCATTACGCGAAGCGGCAAAAATTATTGCTTCGGCAACATCATCCGGAGTAAGCGGTTTCATTCCTTTATATGCAGCTCCGGCTTTCTCAGTATCTCCTCTGAATCTGACAAGACTGAATTCTGTTTCCACAAGACCGGGATCTATAGATGTAACTTTTATATCAGTGTTTACAAGTTCCATTCGAAGACCTTTTGTAACAGCATCCACTGCATGCTTGGTTGCACAGTAAACATTACCGTTAGGATAGACTTCTCTTCCCGCTATTGATCCTATATTAATTACATGTCCGGAATTATTTTTAATCATAAACGGCACGATGCATCTTGAGACATAAAGCAGTCCTTTTAAATTTGTATCTATCATTTCATCCCAGTCCGCTATATCTCCAGCGGAGATATGACTGAAGCCTCTTGCAAGTCCCGCATTGTTAACCAGAATGTCAGTAGTTTTAAACAGCTCAGACTGATATTCTATAATTCCGGATAAGCTTTTAAAATCTCTGACATCAGCCTGAATGCATTCGATATTTATTTCAAATTCCTTTATCAGCTGAGCAGATAATTCCATAAGTCTGTCCTTCCTTCTGCCTAAGAGAATCAGATTGGATTTGCATTCGGCGAATTTAACAGCTGCTGATTTTCCAATACCGCTTGTTGCGCCGGTAATGAGAACATTTTTTCCTTTGAGTATGCTCATTTACAAATAACTTTTTATAAAGATTATGATTGGATATTTTGAGAGGCAATTTTATTTATGTTTAAAATACACAATAAATGAAATATAAGAAAACAAAAATTATCTGCACGATAGGTCCGGCAGTTGATACTGTAGAGAAGATCTGTTTGCTGATTGACGCAGGAATGGATGCTGCGAGACTGAATTTTTCACACGGTACACAGGATATTCATAAAAAATATATTAAGGCAATAAGAGAAGCCGGTAAGATCAAAGGTAAAATGATTGCTATAATTCAGGATATTTCCGGTCCGAAGATCAGGGTCGGTAATCTTGAAAACGGAGAAATTTTTCTTGCAGAAGGAGAGATGGTAAACATTACATCTGAACAGATAAAGGGAAACGTTAAAATGTTTTCCACTAACTACCCTACTCTTATTAATGATCTGAGTAAAAATCAGATAATACTTCTCGATGACGGAAGATTAAAACTCCGCGTTGTATCAATGAAACCTGTTAAAAAAATTATTGAATGTGAGATAATTTCCGGAGGAATTTTAAAGGAGAAAAAAGGAATCAACCTGCCGAACATGAAACTCAATCTTCCTTTACTTACCGAAAAAGATTTGCGTGATATTGATTTCGGCATCAGAAATAATGCAGACTTCATTGCTGTTAGTTTTGTAAGAAGCGCGGATGATTTAAAATATGTCAGATCACTTCTCAGTTCCAAAAACAGTAAAATACCTCTGATAGCAAAAATTGAGAGATCCGAAGCTGTTGAGAATATTGACTCCATCATCAGGGAATCGGATATGATAATGGTAGCACGGGGAGATATGGGAGTTGAAATTTCTACTGAGGAAGTTCCGATCATTCAGAAAAGGATAATAAAGAAATGCAATGAATCCATTAAGCCGGTGATCACGGCGACACAAATGCTTGAATCAATGATAGAAAATCCCGGTCCGACAAGAGCTGAAGCATCCGACATTGCAAACGCCATACTCGACGGTACAGACTGCGTTATGCTTTCTGCGGAGACTTCTACAGGCAAATATCCTGTTCTGGCGGTAAACACTATGAAAAAAATTATTCTGAAAACAGAAACTATAAAAAAATCAATTTATTTTAAGGATATGTTTGTAGAGGATTCGCCCGAAAACACTCTGCATACAATTTGTAACTCTGCAGCGGAAATATCTACGAGGGTAAATGCAAAAGCAATTATAACTATCTCTCACACAGGCAAGTCACCGCTTTTATTGTCAAATCACCGCCCGAATGCGCAGATAATTTCTGCTACAAACATTGTCAGTATTATTAAAAAGTGTAAACTTATCTGGGGTGTAGAATCTATTTTCATAAAGAGAAGCAAAGATTTAAAACAGACCACAGATATGATCTTTGAGAAAATTCTTGAAAACAAAATTCTGAAGAAAGGCGACAGGATTGTTATAATATCACCTATGCCGTTTTCACATTCAGATTCCGCAAACATGATTCAGGTTACACAGATATGAAAAAATCCATCAAAGAAAATTTTTTGACAGATCTGATAATTGTTGGTGCGGGTCCCATCGGACTTGCATGCGGTATTGAAGCTAAAAAAAATAATATATCTTATCTGATAATTGAAAAGGGATGCGTGGTAAATTCTATTTTTAATTATCCCACTAACATGACATTCTTTTCGACTTCACAAAAGATTGAGCTGAGCGGAGTGCCATTTGTCTCTCACGGCATTAAGCCAAACAGAAGAGAAGCGCTGGAATATTTCAGAAGGGTAAAAGAGTCATATGCTCTGAATATAAATACTTATGAGAAAGCTGAATCAGTAAGTAAGACCGGAAAGTATTTCACCGTAATTACTGACAAAGCGATATATCATTCGAAATTTGTCATTATTGCTACAGGATATTATGATAATCCGAATCTTCTGAAAGTGCCGGGCGAATCACTGCCTAAAGTAAAACACTATTTTGACGAACCTCATCCTTACAGCGGACATAAGGTTGCTGTTATCGGCGCCGGTAATTCCGCTGTGGACGTTGCTTTAGAGCTCTTCAGAATCGGAGCTGACGTAACGATGATCATAAGAGAAAGCAGAATAAAACCTTCCGTCAAATACTGGGTAAAGCCGGATATTGAAAACAGGATTAACGAAGGATCAGTTAAAACTTATTTCAATACGATTGTTGAAAAGATTACTCCTAATAAAATTTTTATACGGAATAAAAATAAAATAACAGGTATCGATAATGATTTTGTATTTTCAATGACCGGTTATCATCCGGATTTTTCATTTTTAAAGAAAACCGGAATAAAGATAAGCAGGGAGATGTGTCCCGTATTTAACCGAAAGACATTTGAATCTAATGTCAAAGGTCTTTTTCTGGCGGGTGTTGTCTGCGGAGGAATAAACACGGATAAGTATTTCATAGAAAATTCCATCAAACATTCTGAGACTGTGATTGGAGAGATTGCATCGCGGATGAAAATGCGGAGCTGAATAAAAAGAATTACTGATAGCAATAATCTGTAATTGTCTATTCAAATTTTCCGATTCTTTTGCTGAGATATTTCAGAAGCCAGATATTAAATTCATCATTTTTTCCGGTTACGGAGACAAATTCATCTTTGGGAATTATCATAACATTTGTATCCGACGCTGCAATAGCTGAATAAACATAATTTTCATCCCTGAGAACATCCTCAATACCCAGAATATCACCCGCTGAAAGTTCATATTTAATTATAAAATTTCCGTCGGGCAGCACTGTCCCGGCTTCTATGTTTCCTGTAAGTATAAAATAAACACCGGCAGGAGAGCTCCCCTGAGATACAATTTTATCACCTTTGAGAAAAGTATGAAAATTATTTTTACTGAATCTGTTAATTAAAAAATCGAGGTCAAAATCCTTTAAAAAGGAATCAGAGAATTTCTCAAACATAAAAGTAAATTAAAATTATCAGTCATAAAGATTAGCGAGCTTTAGCAATGCTTCGCTTCTTAATATCTTAATTTTCTTTCCTTCTATTTCGAGAATACCCTCTTTTCTGAGTTCGGATAAAAGCCGTATGGCGGTTTCTGTAGCGGTTCCGACAATGTTTGCAATTTCTTCCCTGGTAATGGTTATATTCAGATAGGCGTCTTCATCTTTGATTCCGTAATATTCTTTAAGCATCAGCAGCGTTTCTGCCAGTCTTTCAATAACAGGTTTTTGCGCGAGATTAGTGATCTTGTTCTGAGCAAATTTCAAATCGTCTGCAAGGAGTTTCATAATTTTTCCCGTTAGCTTTACATCCTTTTTGAGAAGTTCAAAAAATATACTCTTGGGAATAACACAGATCTTTGAATCTTCCATTACAGTAGCGGTAGCTGAGTACGGATCACCGCTGATCAGCGATCTGTAACCCATTACATCACCGTCCTTTGCAAGACGTATGATCTGCTCCTTGCCTTCAAATCCTGTCTGCGATAATTTAACTCTGCCTTTATTTATACAGAACAAACCCGAAGGATAGTTTCCCTCATTGAAAATTGTCTGACCTTTAGAGTATAAATTGCAATGCTTACTGTCAGAAATAAAAGAAACCTCGTCTTCAGGTACATCACAAAATACAGACTGAAATCTGGCGCTGCAGGTTTCACAGGAAGGTGAATGAAATTTACGCATTTGAATTAAAAATTGTGTTCAATTGCAATTAATTTACTTCGTATGAATATAAATTACAATTAAGAAGCAAATCAATTTTTCATTTATACCTTACATTTAAAATACCGGCATGAGAGTCTCAGAAATTAAAAAAAATATTACGCGAAAATAAATACGTGAAAGAAAATTTCGATATTAAAAAGAACAATATTTTATTATCCGGAATTAATTACACTGTAATTCCGTGTTATCAATTTCTGTATGTGATTTCAGCGAAGGACTGACGTATGGTATCCCAAGTTCCAGACCTCTTAAAATGAATAGTACTGCAAGTATCACTGCAAAAGCAGGAACAAATTTCCTGATGACATTTCTGAAATTCAATCCAATGAAATTACCGAAGACAGATATTCCGAACATTAACGGGAATGTCCCCAATCCAAACATCATCATATAAAATGCTCCGTCAGTAAATTCACCGCTGGCAAGCGCTCCGCTGAGTCCGATATAAACAAATCCGCACGGAAGAATTCCGTTTACAATTCCTGTCACGAGATAGGACGATTTAGAATTTCTGTCGAAATTAATATTCAGAGTTCTTTTTATGAAAGAGATTATTCTGCTTTGCAGTGAATTCAGCATTCTATTTTTCTTTAAATAAAATCCTCCGAAAACAACGGACAGGATAATTATTCCGACAGCAATAGATACAGCCTGCTGAAATCCGAATAAGTTCAAACGGTTTCCGATTAATCCGAATACTGCGCCAAGAGACATATAAGTTATGATCCTGCCGGAGTTATACAATATTCTTCCCCTGATGAATGACCATTTTGAAAATTTATCCGCCGGAAGACTAACTGCAATCGGACCGCACATACCAATACAGTGAAAACTTCCTAACAGTCCGATAATAAATCCGCTGATTAGCTCCATTTTCTTCAGTTTATGAAAATATTTTTTTCGACAAAATAATTTTCTCCGTCGCGGGTCATTTCAATTTTCAGCTTCCATGAACCGCTTGCCATTTCATTAACAGGAAAAACCTGCTCTCCTTTTTCATTAATGTTCAGATCATAGTAAAAATCCTTCGAAGCGTCTGAAGACCTGTAAAAATTTATCCTGCCCGACAGATTATTATACTTTTCGGATTCATTAAGTTTTAACATAATATTATTCTCATCCACAGAAACATTTATGTCACCATTCAGTGTCTTGGACTGTTCGAGAATATCTATATGTTTCTGATAATTTATCTCTTCCTCATAATACTTCTCATGCACAAGATCTACATTCCTTGAGATTGAAATTATTACAAGAGCGGTAAGCCCTACTGCGAAGATTATAAATACTAATATTATTTTTATTCCCCAGCTCATTTTTATTTTTTAATATTTTGCGGTCCCAGAAAATTTGTTTTTATCTCGTCCACCTTCTCGCCGTCTGAAAACACTTCAATACTTACCGGAGTATTGGTTAGCTTAATCGATTCTTTTGGCAGTAGTATCAGCATACTGCCTTCGCGTATATCCAGCGGTTTCAGAACAATATCATTGCCGATCAGTTTAATCTCTCCGTATGATTCCTTAATTTTCAGATCAATCTTTTTCTCATCATATGTCTTATTGGAAATTTTAATGTTATACATATTGCTGACTTTATCATCATTTTGATTCTGAAAGAGCATTCCCGGCGTTCTCAGGATATTTATATCAATATCACTTCTGACTGAAAATAAAAAGATAATTGCAATCAGCAAAACAGAAAGCACGGAAGTGTAACCTGTAAGTCTCGGCGTCCATTTAAATCCTGATCTCCTTTCAATATTTTCCATTGAATCAAATCTGATCAGTCCCCGCGGTCTTCCGATTTTATCCATAATGGAATCACATGCGTCAATACAGGCGGTGCAGTTCACACACTCAAGCTGCGTGCCGTTTCTTATATCAATTCCGGTCGGACATACATTCACGCAAAGTTTGCAGTCAATGCAGTCTCCGAGATTATGATTTTGCTTATCCTTAACTTTCCCTCTGGGCTCACCTCTTAGTTTATCATATGCAATGACAATGGAATTTTTATCAAGAAGCACGCTCTGAAGTCTGCCGTAAGGACATACCAGAATGCATGCCTGCTCTCTGAACCAGGCGAATATCCAGTAAAAGAATAATGTGAATACCGTAATCGAAATAAACCCGCTCAGATGATCGCTTACCGGCTCGCTTATTATCTTAAGTAGTTCATCAATGCCGATAATATATGCGAGAAAAGTATTTGCTATCACAAACGAGATAACAAAAAATATCCCGTATTTCGAAAATTTCTTAAAAATCTTTTTCATATCCCACGGAGATGCATTCAGGGTTTTCTGACGGATATAATCCCCTTCTATAAAATATTCAATTTTTCTGAATACCATTTCAAGAAAAACAGTCTGCGGGCAAAGCCAGCCGCAGAATATTCTTCCGTACACAGCAGTAACAAGAAAAAGTATTACGAATGTAAAAATCATCAGCAGTCCGAACAGGTAAAAATCCTGCGGTGTAAAGACTGTTCCAAACAGTATGAATCTTCTTTCGATTATATTAAAGAGCATAAAAGGATGCCCGTCGATCTTTATCCATGGAGTGCCGAAAAGGAAAGCAAGCAGAAATACACTTAATATTGTTCTTGCATTATAAAATTTTCCTGATGGTTTTTTCGGGTATATCCATTTCCTGCCGCCTTCTTTATTTACAATAGAGATCGTATCTTTAAATGATTCGTCATTTCTTCCGTTTGTAATTTTAATATCTGTCTCCGTTTCGGTCATAAATAGTTGTTTATCTGAATTTATTTTTTTAAAGTATCCTTACCTGTATCCGCATTTTTCAGAGTATTCTTTCCGGAAACTTTCGCTGAATCGGTTTTCTTCAGCGAATTATTTTTAACATCAGAAGTATCGGATGACTCTGAATATAAATTTCCTTCCGGTCCTTTACCGTTCGGAGGATTTGTTCCGCTTAGCGAGATCACATAACTAGACACCTGCTGAATACCTTTCGGATTCAGAACGTTTTGCCAGGCGATCATACCTTTCACCGGCACTCCGTATTTGACTGTCTTAAAAATATTTTTAATTCCGCCGCCGTGGATCCAGTATTGATCAGTCAGATTCGGACCTACGGTTCCTTCCGCATTACTGCCGTGACACGGAAGACAATTTGCCATATATATTTTCTTTCCCATGCCGAGAGATTCAGCATCCGTAACTAACTCAACTGATTCTTCATTAATGAAAGCGCCGGTTCTGATAAGCTCATCCCTTTTTAATTCAGCAGCATAGATCTCATCGGTATATTCTTCAAACGGAAGTTTACCTGTTTTAAAGACATGATAATTCAGCATATAAATAACCGCTATCACAATAGTACTGTAAAACAATATGTTGAACCACGGCGGAATGTTGTTATCTAGTTCTCTGATACCGTCATAGTCATCGCTCATAAGAAGTTCTTTTTCTTCATTTAACGGTTTCAGTCCGGTGATTTTATCTGTGATAACTGAAATGATTGATTTCTCTTTTTTCACGCTTTCAGCCAAAGCAAGTTCCTCCTGAGTTTTTTCAGGGATAAGAAGCGGTATGAAAACAGCATGTAGTAAAGCAACTAACAAAACAATTAAAATTATCATCTGCATATAAGATCCGGCATCGGCTGCGGGTGCAGGCGCCGGAACTGTCTGAGACATTGCCTGCTCTGCAATGATCATTACAGCAAAGGATCCAGCTGCTGATATTTTCAGAATTTGTATGAAATATTTAATCAGACTCCTGATGATGAAATTATATTTCATTTTTATCATCTCCTTCCAGCGGCAGAGTGCTCATTTCCTTAATATATTTTTTATCTGTTTTTAGAATAAATCCGAAGGTCAGAGAAAAAAATATTACGAAGACCATCAGAGAAAAAATGGGATAGATCTCAATACCGTCTATCAGTTCGAAATAATGTTTAAACATATTTAAATTAAAAATTAAATTAATTATTCAATAATTTATTTACCTGTCGTCGCATCGACCTTAATATCCGTACCCATCCTCTGCAGGTAAGCTATCAGCGCAATGATCTCCTTAGTATTTTCAACTTCGATTCCGTTTTTCTTAAGATCCTCTGAAATTTTAGACGCCTGATCTATCAGTTCCGTATTTGAAATTTTTTCATAATCCGGATTATAAGGGACACCGAGTTTTCTCATTGTGTTTATCTTAGCTTCAGTAGTGGATATATCAAGTTCCTGCTCGAGCAGCCAGGGATAAGGCGGCATTATGGAGCCGGGTGAAATGGAAGCCGGATCATTCATATGATAATAGTGCCAGAGATTCGGATACTTCCCGCCGATTCTCATCAGATCGGGACCTGTTCTCTTTGATCCCCAAAGAAACGGATGATCATAAACAAACTCTCCTGCCTTTGAATATTCTCCGTATCTTTCGGTCTCAGATCTGAATGGTCTGATCATCTGTGAGTGACAATTATTACAACCTTCCCGGATATAAATATCTCTGCCCTGAAGTTCAAGCGGAGTATAAGGTTTGACGCTTGTTATAGTCGGTATATTTGATTTTATGAGAAAAGTCGGTATCATCTCCACTGCTCCGCCGATCAATACTACAACAGTCGAAAGCAGCGCAAATTTTCCCGGTCTGGTCTCAATCCATCTGTGTTTGTATTTTGATGTTTCGTGTAATTCTTTTATTAAAGCCGGAGCTTCAGCATCTTCATTTGCAATGAGTTTGCCTGACTTAACTGTTTTAAGAAGATTGTAAACCATAACCAGTACGCCGAATAAATACAGCGAACCGCCTATTGATCTCATAATATACATCGGAATTATCTTTATCACCGTCTCAAGAAAATTCGGATACTGAAGAAGTCCTTCCGGCGTAAACTGTTTCCACATAAGCGACTGCGTTACGCCCGACCAGTACAAAGGCGCAGCATAAAAAACTATTCCGAGCGTTCCAATCCAGAAATGAAAATTCGCCATCTTCTGTGAGTAGAGATCCGTCTTATAAATTCTTGGTATCAGCCAGTATAATATTCCGAATGTCAGAAATCCGTTCCAGCCCAGAGCGCCGATATGAACGTGCGCTACAATCCAGTCAGTGAAGTGTGCAATAGCGTTTACATTTTTTAAGGAAAGCAACGGTCCTTCAAGTGTAGCCATTCCGTAAGCAGTCACCGCAACTACCATAAATTTCAGCACTGCGCTGTCTCTGACTTTATCCCATGCTCCTCTAAGAGTTAAAAGTCCGTTTACCATTCCTCCCCAGGACGGGGCAATCAGCATTATGGAAAAAACCGTTCCGAGCGACTGCGCCCAGTCCGGAAGCGATGTATATAAAAGATGGTGCGGTCCGGCCCAGATGTATATAAAGATCAGTGACCAGAAATGGAGTATAGAAAGTCTGTAGGAATAGATAGGTCTGTTTGCCGCCTTTGGTAAAAAGTAATACATCAGTCCCAGAAAAGGCGTGGTAAGAAAGAATGCAACTGCGTTATGTCCGTACCACCACTGCACCAGCGCGTCCTGCACTCCGGCATATACAGGATAACTTTTTAAAAATGTAACCGGAAGTTCAATTGAGTTAACAATATGAAGTACAGCTACCGTAACTACTGTTGCAATATAAAACCATATCGCTACATAAATATGCTTCTCTCTTCTTTTTACAATTGTACCGAACATATTAATTGCAAATACAACCCAGATAAGAGCTATAAGTATATCTATCGGCCATTCAAGCTCAGCGTATTCCTTGCTTGTTGTAATGCCCAGCGGAAGTGTTACTGCAGCCGAGACAATAATAGTCTGCCACCCCCAGAAATGAATCTTACTCAGAATATCGCTGTACATTCTCGCCTTGCAGAGTCTCTGAAGGGAATAATATATTCCCATAAATATTGCGTTGCCTACAAAAGCGAATATTACTGCATTTGTGTGCAGAGGTCTTATCCTTCCGAATGTAGTATACTGGTTTCCCATATTCAGAGCAGGATTAATGAGCTGAAGCGATACGATCAGCCCGACCAGCATTCCTACGACTCCCCAGACTATTGTGGCTATTGCAAAATCACGTACGATCTTGTTATCATACCTGAATTTTTTCATCTCCATTTTTTTTAAATCTCCGTTTTATTTTTTATATAATATTAAATTCTTTCATGCATTTTTTGATCTTTTCAAATGTGGGTACAATATCATTATCAAGACCGATTGAAAATCTAACAAGCCCGTTGCTAAGACCGATCTTTAACTGTTCTTCTTCAGGAATCTCGGATGATGTACTGTGACCCGGTGAACTGAACAGTGTCTTAAAGTATCCGAGACTTACTGCCAGATATCCTACTTTTTCTTCCTGCATCCTTGTCATCAGACCGCATGCCTTTTCGTAACTTCCGGCATCAATTGCAAGCATACCTCCGTAACCGAATCCTTCATTTCTTATAGAGTTATATAATTCAAAGTGTCTGTTTGATTTTAATCCGGGATAGTAAACTTTAAGTCCCAGCTTTTCAAATTCATCAGCAAGAAAGAGAGCGTTCTCTCCGTGTTTTCTGATTCTGATATGAAGACTGTGCAGATTTTTTAAAATGCTCGCTGCTCTGAAACTGTCTAGAACAGGACCTAGAAGCATTGTAGCGCCAGAATTAATATCCGTAAGACTTGCAATAAAATCATGTGTTGAGCATATACATCCAGCCACGCAGTCACTTGTACCGTTTATGAATTTAGTCATGCTGTGTATAGTAATATCAGCGCCAAGACGGACGGGAGTTATTATCATAGGACTGAAAGTATTATCAATAATAAATTTCAATCCGTACTTCTTTGAAATTTCGCTTATCGCCGGGATATCAGTGACTTCAAGCAATGGATTACTTATGGATTCTGCGTAAATAATTTTTGTTTTATCCGTAATGGAATTTTCAATTAACTTATGGTCATGTATGTCAATAAATTTTACATTAATCCCGAGCTTTGGCAGGAAATTTTTAAACAGCGCATAAGTGCCGCCGTATATTGTTCTGCCTGAAATGATCTCATCACCGGTTGAGCAGATCTCCATAATTGCCGAACTTATCGCCGCCATTCCGGATGAAGTAACCTGTGAGGATTCAGAGTCTTCCATTTTTGAAAGAGCATTTGAAAGATATTTATTGATTGGATTCCAGTGCCTCGAATATAGAAAACACCCTTCTGTTTCATGATTATAAAGTTCTTCCATCTTCCCCGGATTCTGAAATGTAAAAGTTGAAGAATCTGTGATCGAAGGATTGACATCGCCAAATTCACCAAAGACAAGATATTCGTTTATCGCATTACTCGGGTCAAATTTTTTCATAATGTGATCTATAATTTCTTAATATTTTTCGGTAAGCTTTTATCTTTTTTTAAATCTTCAGGAGTTTCATTTTCATCAAAGAGCATCCGGACTGACGGTGTATATTTATCTGCATACTGACCTGAGCTTACCGACCAGATAAATGCGATCAGAAAAATCACAGCTACAGTCAGGCTCACGCATATAAGAATAATAATTGCGCTCATGCGAGACCTCTCCTTTTCGCAAAGAAATTAGTCAGTAAAAATATTATTACTATAATGGAAATCGAATTAAAAGGCATCAGAATGGCAGCAACCAGCGGTGAGAATATTCCCTGAGCTGCAAGATATAATCCTATAATGTTGTAAACAAAAGAGATTACAAAACTTGCGCGTATAATATTTATTGTTGTTTTTGAGAACCGGATGAACTTCCCAATTTTCGATATCTCATCTGCATCTATGATAGCATCACATGAGGGCAGGAAGTTTGTAATATTTTCCGAAACGGAAATTCCGACCTCACTTTGCTTCAAAGCTCCAGCGTCATTCAGTCCGTCCCCAATCATCAGAACTTTTCCGGAAACGGACTGTATCTCTTTTACATAATTCAGCTTATCCTGCGGCTTCTGATTGAATAAAAGTTTTGCACGGCTGCCGAAGATCTTAATAAGATTATTCATCTCGGAATTATTGTCACCTGTTATCACCGCAAGTTCATAGTCTTCTGAAAGTTCATCTGCCGCTTTATCTATACCTGCGCGGTATATATTTCTGAATGAGTAATAACCTTTTATAAAATTATTAATTGAAATAAATACATTTGTCGAGAACGGTTTTTTTATGAACTCATGACCACTTTCGTAATATGAGCAGTCGAGGTCTTTTAGCAGATATTTTATATTACCGACTTTAACAGGTATACCGCTGACAATACCGGATATGCCGTCGCTAATAGATTCATCAAAATTTGTAACTTCAAGATCATCACTGCAGTCTTCAGATGATATTGATTCAAAAATTTTTCTGCTAAGCGGATGGGAGGAGTTTCTCACAAGAGTTTTTACAAGACAAAGCTCAGTATGGGAAAGCTTACTGCCGAAGAACTTAACGGAAATATTTCCAGAATCTGTTATAGTTCCTGTCTTGTCAAACACTACTGTATTTATATTCGACATGTCTTCAATAACGCTCCCCTTTTTCAGATAAAATTTATTTCTGCCGAATATTCTCAGCGTATATCCGAAGGCGAAAGGCGTGGTCAGAGCGAATGCGCAAGGGCATGCAATTATAAGTACCGTTGTAAATGCGTCTATAGCTTTATTAATATCTTCACGAATCCAGAATAATCCTGAGCCGAATGCTATTGCAAGAATAATTACAGTAAAGTATTTACTAACCTTATCAGTGAGGTTCTGAATGTTTGATTTCTGAGTTTTTTTAAACGCATCATTATTCCAGAGCTGTGTGAGATAGCTTTGTGATACAGTTTTAATTACTTCTAGTTCTATAGCGCTGCCGAAATGTCTTCCGCCTGCGTATATAATTTCACCCATAACTTTCTGCTCCGGCATTGATTCTCCTGTTACAAAACTATAGTCAATATTCGCATTTCCGTTGAATAGAATTGAGTCAGCAGGAATTATCTCGCCGTTTCTTATCAATATCCTTTCTCCTGTCTCAAGCTTTGCAACCGGTATGCTGATTTCGTTTCCGTTTTTTAAAACCGTAACTGAAACGGGAAAGTATGATTTGTAATCTCTTTCAAAATTTAGCGTCTGATATGTTTTACTCTGAAATAGTTTTCCGATTAATAATAAAAAAATCAGACCTGCAAGCGAGTCGATATATCCGGAATTGTTAAACAGAATAATTTCATAAAGACTTCTTACAAATAAAGCAATCAGACCGAGTGATATCGGGAAATCTATGTTGATATAATTTTTCTTTACCGCTTTCCATGCAGAGATAAAATAATCCGAAGCTGAATAAAAGAAAACAGGCAGTGAAAGAAGAATATTAAGATAGTTAAAAATATTTTTTAACTGCGAATCTATCTCACCGCCATTTGATAGATATTCCGGGAAGCTTAGCAGCATAATATTGCCGAGACAAAATCCTGCAATGCCTATTTTCAGAGTAAGGTCTTTATTTTTAAACTCATCTCTCTTTATCTGATCATCATTTTTTTCGGGAGAAATAAGCGGTTCATATCCAATCGAAGAAATTAATACAACTACATCTTTCAGAGATATTGCTGAATGATCGAAAATAATTGTAATTGACTTTTTTGGAAAATCCACAACGGAAGATTTAATGCCTGAATTGAGTTTAAAAAGTTTTTCAAGCAGCCATATACAGGAGCTGCAGTGAATGGAAGGAATTATGAAAGTGACTTTTGAGATTTTATTGTCTTTGAAATCGAGCAGCTTTTTCTGAATGTCTGTGTCATTCAGATATTCAAATTTATTTTCAAACTTAATAACTGAAAGTTTCGTCGGGTATTTTTCATCCTTATTATAATCAGTATAATATGAGCAAAGATCATTACCTTTGAGAATTTCATATACAGCTTTACAACCCTCACAGCAGAAACTTTTTTCCTCCGATGTAATACCTGAATTTTTACAATCCTCGCCGCAGTGATAACATTTTTCGGCTATATTTTTTTCTTTTACTTTTGGCATTTTATCCTGTGTCAAGATATAGCGAATATTAAATTCATTCTATGATTTATATCATAAAACTGCATTTAAATTAAACTTTTCAACATGTTTGCAAAGGAGAAAGTAAAATATGAGTCGGTGGGAATAAGGGAGATTCTTCCGCTCAAGCTGAGTCTCTTGCAGCTATTTTTCCAGTTTAAATTATATTTAACGTGAGGACTAAGCGCATGAAGTTACTGAACTCCCCCTTTTTCAGAGAGTGTCTCAAAACATGTGGGGGAGAAAATGATTATATTTGCAGAACAAAAACTAAAAGAAATGTCTCGAAGAGTTTTGAAACACTCTCTGACAATGGGGAGAAATAGTTACGGTCAATAAAATTTTTATATCTTAAATCAACAAGAAATTAATATCAATCGTCCGAGTCTCCGGAGCTTTCCGGAGCTCATATGGAAAAAGTACTGAACATATTTACTTCATCAGCAGCATACGCTTAGTATCTATTGCAGATCCGTTCACAAACAATT
>ERZ761609.104-NODE-104-length-117554-cov-37.057609_pt1 | contig 117554 bp, 102 predicted proteins | sample MGYA00511163_ERZ761609 | MGnify/ENA primary metagenome ERZ761609 (study PRJEB28899, sample SAMN02445070) | bioreactor sludge metagenome | biome: EBPR sludge | place: Australia: Brisbane, Thorneside Wastewater Treatment Plant | collected 2011-12-16 ... | reverse complement strand
TGGTGTCGGCGCTGATGATGGGCAGGCCGCTTTCGGCCAGCATCTTCTTGCCCAGTTCTTCGTTGGTGCCCTTCATACGCACCACCAGCGGCACTTGCAGGTTCACGGCGCGACAGGCTGTGATCACACCGGTGGCAATGGTGTCGCACTTCATGATGCCGCCGAAGATGTTGACCAGAATGGCCTTGACCTTGTCGTTCTTCAGCATGATCTTGAAGGCTTCAGTCACCTTCTCGGGGGTGGCACCGCCGCCCACATCGAGGAAGTTGGCTGGCTCGGCACCGAACAGCTTGATGGTGTCCATGGTGGCCATGGCCAAGCCCGCACCGTTGACCAGACAGCCGATGTTGCCGTCGAGGCTGATGTACGCCAGGTCGAACTTGGAAGCTTCCACTTCAGCCGGATCTTCTTCGTCCAAATCGCGCAGCGCGACGATTTCGGGCAGGCGGAACAGGGCGTTGGAATCGAAGTTGAACTTGGCGTCCAGGGCAATGATGTTGCCTTTGCTGTCGCGGTTCAACGGATTGATCTCCACCAGCGATGCATCGGTGTCCATGTAGCACTTGTACAGTTTCTGGAACACGTCGGCAGCCTGTGCCGTGGAGTCAGCAGGCATGCCGATGCCATCGGCAATTTCCTTGGCCTGGGCTTCGGTCAGCCCAACGAGGGGGTCGACGAACACCTTGATGATTTTTTCGGGTGTGGAGTGGGCCACTTCCTCGATGTCCATGCCGCCTTCGCTGGAAGCAATGAACGCCACCTTTTGCGTGGCACGGTCGGTCACCACCGACACGTAATATTCTTTCTGGATGTCAGCGCCGTCTTCAATGTAGAGGCGACGAACCTTCTGGCCTTCAGGGCCGGTCTGGTGGGTCTTGAGCTGCATGCCCAGAATGTCACCCGCCAGACGCTTCACATCGTCGATCGACTTGGCCACCTTGACACCGCCGCCTTTGCCGCGGCCGCCGGCATGGATCTGGGCCTTCACCACCCAAATCGGACCACCGAGCTTCTGTGCGGCCTCAACAGCCTCCTGGACTGTGAACGCTGGAATGCCACGGGGTACGGGCACACCAAAACTGCGCAAGATTTCCTTGCCTTGGTACTCATGAATCTTCATGGATGGTCTCTCGAGAGTCGACTGTGAACGCGTCAGCTAGACATGCCTGATCCTCCAGCGATTGTTGTGACTGACCGCTGGACGGACTTACACATTCAGGGCGTTTGACGCACCAACGCGCACTGTATCATGTGACGCAGCGCATAACTTTCGTCAAAGTTACACGACATTCCTCTGCCCGGCAGGGCGGACCACAACCCAGCGGAACAATTATGGTCAAGGTTTTCATCGACGGCGAAGCAGGCACCACCGGACTTCAGATCCGCCAGCGACTGGCTCAACTGGACGGCGTGCAAACGCTCAGCATCGATCACGACCGTCGCAAGGACCCGGAGGCCAAGCGGGCACTCCTGGCAGAAGCAGATGTCACCATTCTCTGCCTGCATGACGATGCCGCCCGTGAGACGGTAGCCATGGTGGATGCGATCAAGGCCGCTTCGTCAACGGGGCCACGGATCATCGACGCATCGACCGCTCATCGTGTGGCACCCGGTTGGGTGTATGGCTTTCCGGAACTGTCACCAGGCCAGCGTGAGGCCGTCAGAACAGCCGAACGCGTGGCCAACCCGGGTTGTTATGCCACTGGTGCCATTGCCCTGCTCAAGCCGCTGATCGACGCAGGCCTGCTACCGACCGATCATCCGGTGGTGCTGCCCAGCGTCAGTGGTTACTCAGGTGGTGGCAACGCCATGATCGACGCATACGAACAAGGGCAGGCACCCCTTTTCGAACTGTATGCCCTGGGCCTGGAGCACAAGCATCTGCCCGAAATCATGGCGCTGACCGGGCTGAAGCGACGCCCTTTGTTTGTGCCAGCCGTGGGCAATTTCAGGCAGGGCATGCTGGTGCAGGTGCCGCTGCACTTGGACAGCCTGCCCGGCAACGTATCGGTGGCGGCCATCCAGGACGCCTACGCAAACCACTATGCACCGAGCATCGCTTGGGGTGGCATGGTCAGCGTGGAGCCACCCACTGCCAACGGCAAACTCGATGCACTCGCGCTGAACGACACCAGCCGGCTGGAAATCCGCGTGTTTGGCAACGAAACCCATCGCCATGCCGTGCTGGTGGCCCGCCTGGACAACCTGGGCAAAGGTGCCAGCGGTGCAGCCGTCCAGAACCTTCGGTTGATGTTTAACCTCTGACCGGCCACACACCACCAACCACCGCCGCGGTGGATCAAGGCTCGTCATCGCCGGCACACAGGTGCTCGGCAGCGCCCGCGACAACCTGACGAACCAGGCTTGGACTGAAGCCACGGGCCAACAAAAACCGGATATGCCTGGCCTGCTCGCCGGGCGTTTCAGCGGGGGCACTGAACTTTTTGCGCCACACGGCAGTGGCCCGCGCCAACTCGGTGTCGGCCAGTCCTGACAACGCATCGGCAACCAGGTCAGGTGACACACCTTTTGCCTGTAAAGCCTGCCTGATCCGGGCTGCACCGTAACGGCCTGCCTGGCGGTGCACCAGGCTGTCCATGGCGCGCCTGTCGTCCAACCAACCTTTGGCCGACAGTTCTGCCAGCAGGGTCGGCAGTTCATCGGGCGACTCGCAATGCGGCGCGAGTTTGGCCGCCAACTCCGCATGGGTGTGCTCGCGCTGTGACAGAAGCCTCAGCGCCCGGCCTTTGAGGGAAAGCAACGCGCCACTGCGTTTGCCTTGGTTCCGCGCCGATGCCACTGGCCTGCCATTCATCACGCTGCGTCCACAAGAGGCTCGGCAGTCATGCAGCATCGTGCGCTGCGAGTGGCGGCAATATGGGCACACCCAGCGACAGACGGACCTTGTTTTCTATTTCGTATGCCAGCGACCGGTTTTCGCGCAGGAATTCGCGCGCATTGTCACGACCCTGCCCGATTTTTTCGCCCTGGTAGGCGTACCACGCACCTGACTTCTCGATGATGTTGGCCGCCACGGCAAGGTCGATGATCTCCCCTTCGCGGCTGATACCCTGGCCATACAGGATGTCGAATTCGGCGGTTTTGAAAGGGGGCGCGACCTTGTTCTTGACAACCTTCACCTTGGTTTCGCTGCCGATGACATCTTCGCCTTTTTTGATGGAACCCACCCTGCGGATGTCAAGCCTGACGGAAGAATAGAACTTCAGTGCATTGCCGCCCGTTGTGGTCTCTGGACTGCCGAACATCACGCCGATCTTCATGCGGATCTGGTTGATGAAAATCACGGTGCAATTGGCTTTTTTGATGGTGGCGGTCAGCTTGCGCAAGGCCTGGCTCATCAGGCGCGCCTGCAAGCCGGGCAGTGCGTCTCCCATTTCGCCTTCCAGTTCTGCCTTGGGGGTGAGGGCCGCCACAGAGTCCACCACGATCAGATCCACCGCTGCCGAGCGGACCAGGCTGTCCACGATCTCGAGCGCCTGCTCACCCGTGTCGGGTTGCGAAATGAGCATGTCCTGCAGGTTGACCCCGAGTGCCTGGGCGTACTGGATGTCGAGGGCATGCTCGGCGTCGACAAACGCACACGTGCCGCCGAGTTTTTGCATTTCGGCCACCACTTGCAATGTCAACGTGGTTTTGCCTGAGGACTCTGGGCCGTAAATTTCAATCACACGGCCACGCGGCAGGCCACCGACACCCAAGGCCACATCCAGGCCCAGCGAGCCGGTAGACACCACCTGGATGTCTTCAATCGCCTCCCCCGCCCCCAGGCGCATGATGGTGCCCTTGCCGAACTGTTTTTCGATCTGCGCCAGTGCTGCCTGCAGGGCTTTGGCTTTTTCAGGATTGGCGATTTTGGTGACGGCGTCCATGGTTTCGACCTTTCAGGGTAATCGACAGATGAGCACCTGTTTTTCATACAGGCTGGATGGATGTACAGATTCTAAACAGGATCGTCTTTTATAGAATTAAATATTTAGTCAATTTGCCTGACCAATGAGCACCCCCCAGCCGCCTGCAACCGAACCGTATTGGCACCAGACCCATTTGGGACGGGTGCTGGCCCAGGCACTCAAGCAGTTTGACCAGCGTGTGCTCGCCCTGATGGCCCATGACACCCTGGCACCCCTGACGCTGACCCGACTGGCCGAGCGGCAGCAGGTTTGCTCGGCGCACTTGCACATCTTGCGTCACCTGCCGGTTGCCGGGGCCAGGTTGACCGCTCTGTCGCAGCAAGCCGACATGACCAAACAGGCCATGGCCCAGGCGGTGGAACAGTGCGCCGCCTGGGGACTGGTGTCCGCCCAGCCCGATCCTGTTGACCGCCGCGCCCGACTCATCACCTTCACCCCCCTGGGTCTGACCTGGCTCACGGTCTACGGCCAGGCCGTCGCACAAGCCGAGGCCGAGTTCCGGCAGCAAGTGGGCAAAGACATCGCAACCGTTGTGTACCTGGGCCTTGAAGCCTATGCGGGCAGCACCTGAACGCACGCCCACGCAATGCCTGATCCAACTCAAACAGGAAAACCCACACTTGCAGCTTTGGCTGGTCACTAGAATGTGGCTTACGCGGGCCTGAACGACCTGCCTTACAGGAGACACGGATGCGAATTCTGATAGCAGAGGATGATCAGGTGCTGGCCGATGGCCTGTTGCGCACCCTGCGTGCCAACGGTGCAGCGGTAGACCATGTGGCCAGTGGCAGCGAGGCGGATGCTGCACTGATGACCAACAACGAGTTCGACTTGCTCATCCTCGATCTCGGCTTGCCCCGCATGCACGGTCTCGAAGTCCTCAAACGCTTGCGAGCCCGGGGTTCCGCGCTGCCCGTGCTCATCCTCACGGCTGCCGACAGCGTGGAAGAACGCGTCAAGGGACTGGACTACGGGGCAGACGACTACATGGCCAAGCCATTCAGCCTGCAGGAGCTCGAAGCCCGGGTGCGGGCGCTGTCGCGCCGTGGCATGGGCGGTGCCAGCAGCACCATCAAACACGGCCCCCTCATCTACGACCAGAGCGGCCGTGTGGCCACCATCGACGGCAAGATGGTCGAGCTGTCCGCCCGCGAGCTGGGCCTGCTCGAAGTGCTGTTGCAACGTGCGGGCAGGCTGGTCAGCAAAGACCAGTTGGTGGAGCGGCTCTGCGAATGGGGGGAAGAGGTGAGCAACAACGCCATCGAGGTGTACATCCACCGCCTTCGCAAAAAAATAGAAAAGGGCCCCATCCGCATCGCTACCGTGCGGGGCCTTGGTTACTGCCTTGAAAAAATCCCAGGCTGACGACCCGCCATCCGGCCTGACGGCGTTTGGCCTGTTCCAACGCGAAAAGCGCAGCCTGTTCGGGGAAATCCTGGACTGGATGCTGACCCCGTTGCTGCTACTGTGGCCACTGAGCCTGGCACTGACCTGGTGGGTGGCGCAAGGCATAGCAGGCAAACCGTTTGACCGCGCGCTGGAGCACAACCTCCAGGCCATCGTGCAATTCGTGTCTGTCAAGGGCAACAAGGTCCAGCTCAACCTGACGGGTCAGGCGCGTGACATCCTGCGTGCAGACGAATCAGACCTGGTTTACTACCAGGTACGCGGCCTCAAGGGCGAGCACGTCAGCGGCGAATCCGACTTTCCGACGCCCAACGACGAAACAGAGCCCATCCCCGGCAAGACTCTGTTGCGCAGCGACACGATACGTGGCGACGAAGTCCGCATTGCCTACACCTGGATCCGTGCGCCGGGGCACGACGATGCCCTGCTGCTCATCCAGGTGGCCGAAACACTGGCCAAGCGCTCGACACTGGCCACCGAAATCATCAAAGGCGTGATGGTGCCCCAGTTCATCATCCTGCCGCTGGCGGTGTTGCTGGTGTGGCTCGCGCTGGTGCGTGGCATCCGCCCGCTCAACGATCTGGAGCAGCGCATCCGCGCCCGAAAGCCTGACGACCTCAGCCCGCTGGACGAAACCGCCGTACCCGAAGAAGTGGCACCGCTCGTCTCGTCGGTCAATGACCTGCTGGACCGGTTGACCACCTCACTGACCACGCAGAAGCGCTTTCTGGCCGATGCGGCACACCAGCTCAAAACGCCGCTGGCAGGTCTGCGCATGCAGGCCGACATGGCGCAGCGCGAAACCCGATCGGAAGAAATCCACCGCTCGCTGCAGCTGATCGCCCGGTCCAGCATCCGGGCCACTCACACGGTCAACCAGCTCCTGTCCCTTGCCCGCGCAGAGACCACAGGCCGCACCTTGCCGACGGCTTCCATCGACCTGGCCAGGCTGGTGACCGAGGCCGTTCACGATTCGTTCCCCCGCGCCATGGACAAGCAGATCGACCTGGGGTACGACGGGCCCGAAAGCGTGCCGCCCGAGTGCCTGATGGACGGCAACCCGACCTTGCTGGGCGAACTGGTGCGCAACCTGGTGGACAACGCCATCAACTACACCCCACGCGGCGGAGTAGTCACGGCAAGGGTGTTGGTGGACCCGTTCAGCGGCGTGCAGATCCTGCAAGTGGAAGACACCGGCCCCGGCATCCCCGAAAACGAACGCGACCTGGTGCTGCAGCCGTTTTACAGGGCACTGGGCACCAACGTGGACGGCTCAGGACTGGGCCTGGCCATCGTCCACGAAATTGCGCAACAGCACGGTGCAGAACTCAAAATGGAAGATGCCCACCCCGGCCGCGAACCGCCGGGCCTGCGCGTGGGCGTCCGCTTCCCCAACCGCACCAAACCGACCGTCGAGTGAAGCGGCGATGCTCATAAAATCATCAAAATAAAGCGGTCTATCGCTTTATTTATATAGGTTTGCAGCCATCATTTTTGCAAGTCAGCTGAACCCTGGCGTCATGCACCCGCAGATCGGGTCTTGCGCACCGTCTTGCGGGCGGCAGGCGTTTTGGCTGCTGCCACGGCACCGCTGCCTGCCCCACCAGCGGCCTTGCGCGGCGGGAACTTGCTCTCCCGTGCTTCGAACTCGAAGCCCACTTTGCCTGCCTTGGCATCCCACACCAGAAAGGCCTTGAACGCACGTCGCGTCTTGTTGGAGACGAACTTGTCCAGCAGATCGGTCTTGCCATCGGCCAGCAACTTGCGCATCTGCTCCGGCGCAATGGTCTGCTGCAGGATGACCTGACCACTCTTGAAGTCGCAGCTGGGCGTCGGCTGCGCGGCGGTAGGCACCGCACGTTCACACACGTAATTGCTGCCATGGGCATGCACCGCCCCGCCGCACTTGGGACAGGCCCCGAGCGATGCGCTGTCGGCAAAGTCCACCAGTTCGCCCGTCTCGTCGTCGGCTTTGTCGTCACCGAAGTCGAACTCCAGCTTCCAGTTCTTGTCGTCGTCGCTGTATTTGAGCGCCATCTCGGCCACAAACGGCCAGCCGGCCTTGGAACGAAAGCCCTCCAGCGGGCCAATGTGGCGGTCCCGCAGAAAGGCCTCGGCCTCGACCGTTTCAAAAGTACGTCCGGCAGGCGACTTGGTGAACGAGAAGCCGCAGCCCTCACCCTGGCCGTCTGCTCCCGTACAGGCAAACCGACGGTAGTTCTCCTTGACCACGCCACCACAGTTGGGGCAAGGCGTGGACAAGGTGGCATAGTCGCCCGGCACGGTGTCACGGTCGTACTCTTTGGCTTTTTGCACCATGCGCTGCGTCATCTCGGCGATGTCGCGCATGAAGGCCTCGCGGCTCAGTTGGCCGCGCTCCATCAGCGACAACTTGTGCTCCCAATCGCCCGTCAGTTCGGGTCGGGACAGTTCTTCCACCGCCAGGCCGCGCAGCAAGGTCATCAGCTGGAAGGCTTTGGCCGTGGGAATCAGCTCACGCCCTTCGCGCAGCATGTACTTCTCTGTCAGCAAGCCCTCGATGATGGCGGCGCGGGTGGCGGGTGTGCCCAGGCCTTTTTCCTGCATGGCCTCGCGCAGTTCGTCGTCTTCCACCAGCTTGCCGGCGCCTTCCATGGCCCCCAGCAGCGTGGCTTCGGAATAACGGGCGGGTGGCTTGGTCTTCAGGCCCTTGGCGTCGGCATGCAGGTTGCGCACGATTTCGCCCGGCTGCACCGCCACCAGGTTCTGGCCCTTGTCGCCCTCTTTCGCGCCTTCCACGTCCTCGGCGGCTTCCTTGCCGTACACGGCCATCCAGCCTGGCTTGACCAGCACCTTGCCTTCGGTCTTGAAGTTGAACTCCTGGCCTGCGTTCAGCACCGTGGTGATGCGGGTGGTGACGGTGAACTCGGCCGGCGGGAAGAACACCGCCAGGAAGCGGCGCACCACCAGGTCGTACAGTTTTTGCTCGGCCTCGGACAGGCCGCTGGGCGCTTGCAGCGTGGGGATGATGGCAAAGTGGTCGCTCACCTTGCTGTTGTCGAACACCCGCTTGATCGGCTTGATGTAGCCATTGTTCAGCGCGACCAGCGCATGGGGTGCCAAGTGGTTCATGCCACTGTCGGCCAGCATCTCGAAGGTCTGGCGGACCGTGGGCAGATAGTCTTCGGGCAACGCACGGCTGTCGGTACGGGGGTAGGTCAGCGCCTTGTGTTTTTCGTACAGGCTCTGGGCCAGGGCCAGCGTGGTCTTGGCAGAAAAACCAAAACGCCCGTTGGCCTCGCGCTGCAGGCTGGTCAGGTCATACAACAGGCCGCTGGCCTGCGTGGTGGGCTTGCTTTCCTCGCTCACGCGGGCCGGTTGCAGACGCGAGGCGTCGGCAATGGCGCGCGCAGCGGCTTCGGCCCACACGCGGTCGGCGCGTTGCTCGGGGTCGGCACCGTCGCCTGTGACCTTCTTGAAAGCGGGGTCAAACCACTTGGCCGGGTACTCACCCGCCTGAGCCTGGAAGCTGGCATGCACCTCCCAATAGTCCCGGCTGACAAACTTTCGGATTTTTTCCTCACGCTCCACCACCACGGCCAGCGTGGGGGTCTGCACCCGGCCCACGGTGGTGAGGAAGAAGCCACCATCGCGGCTGTTGAAGGCCGTCATGGCACGCGTGCCGTTGATGCCAACCAGCCAGTCCGCCTCGGAGCGGCTGCGGGCGGCATCGGCCAGCGGACGCATCTGTTCGTCCGTGCGCAGGTGCTCGAATCCGTCACGGATGGCCTGTGGCGTCATGGACTGCAGCCACAAGCGCTTGACGGGCTTGCCCAGGGGCTTCTTGCCACCCGCATACTGCTCGATCAGGCGAAAAATCAGCTCTCCCTCTCGGCCCGCGTCACAGGCGTTGACCAGGGTACCCACGTCCTTGCGCTTGGCCAGCTTCACGACGGCACTCAGCCGCGCCTTGGTCTTGTCGATCGGTTTCAGGTCAAAGAAGGGCGGCAGGACCGGCAGGTGGGCAAAGCTCCATTTGCCGCGCTTGACATCGAACTCCTCTGGCGCAGCGATTTCCACCAGGTGGCCCACGGCGGACGACACCACATAGGCGTCGTTCTCGAAATGGTCGTCGTGCTTGTCAAACTTGCCGCTCACAGGTGTGAGAGCACGCACGATGTCCTGGGCCACGGAAGGCTTCTCGGCAATGACCAGCGTTTTGGCAGAAGTACTGTCTGATTTCATCTCTACAATTCGTCTCATGCGCGCACACGGGCGCGCTGGTGGGTGTGCGCAGGCGCGCACATGCATGACAAAACCTTACCAAATTTTTCAAGCGTGTCACCAGCAGCCCTCCCTAGAACCCAGCCCGCCCGCCGCATACAGGTACGCCGCTCGGGCGTGCATGGCAAAGGGGTGTATGCGGTGGTCGACATCCCTGCCGGCGAACGCCTGATCGAATACACCGGCGAGATCATCTCGTGGCAAGAAGCGCTCGCACGCCACCCCCACGACCCTGCCGACCCGAACCACACGTTCTACTTCCACATCAGCGCCGAGCAGGTGATCGATGCCAAGGTGGGTGGCAACAGCTCACGCTGGATCAACCACAGCTGCAACCCCAACTGCGAAGCCAAACAGGAAGGCAACCGCGTGTTCATCGATGCGGTGCGCGACATACGCGCCGGCGAAGAGTTGTTCTACAACTACGGTCTGGTCATCGACGAACGCTTGACGCCGAAACTCAAGGCGCAGTACCCCTGCTGGTGTGGCCACGCCAATTGCACGGGCACCCTGCTGGCCACGCGCAAGACCACGCGGTCAGCCAGGCAGAAGCGGGCCAGCGCCTCCTGACCCGCCACCTGAATGAGGGCAACCATCACCCCACCCGACGTGAACAGGCAGGCGCTATGGGCGCGCCTGAACGGCGCTTGCGAAGCGCTGTGGCCCATTCTGCAGCCCATGCTCGCGCAGCAACCAGCGTTGGGCTCCCTGTCGCTGGAGGTGGTGGATGCCATCGATTCGACCAACTCCGAGCTGATGCGCCGCGCCCGTCAGGGCCAGACGGAGCCGGCACTGCTCGTCGCGCTGGACCAGACAGCCGGTCGCGGGCGGATGGGCAAGAGCTGGCACAGCACGCCGGGGGCCAGCCTCACGTTTTCCATCGGGCTGCCCTTGCGCCCGGCGGACTGGTCTGGTCTGTCACTGGCGGTGGGCGTGAGCGTGGCCGAGAGCCTGTCTGCTCTGCTGGACGCACACCGGCAGGCTGGCAGAGCATCGGGCCCAGCCATCACCCTCAAATGGCCGAACGATCTGTGGATCGACGGACACAAATTGGCCGGTATCCTGGTCGAAACAGCTTTGGCGGGTGGCAGTCGCTATGCGGTCATGGGTATCGGTATCAACATCGCGCCACCAGCCGTGTCGGGGCTGGCCCAGGCAGCCACACCTTCACAGACGCCGGCCAACGGCCACACCCTGCCACCCGCCCCCGCCACAGGCTTGGCGGCGCATGCGCCCGTCGATGCGGCCGATGCCCTGACCGGCTTGATGCCCGCCCTGATGTCTGACCTGTTGGTCTTCGAGCAGCAAGGTTTTGCCCCGTTTGCGCAGCGCTTTGTTGCGCGGGATGCCTTGTACCGCCGGCCACTGGTGCTCTCAGACAGCACGCATGGCACCGGCGACGGGGTGGATGCATCGGGCGCATTGCGGGTACGCACCGACGCTGGCGTGAGACTCGTCACCAGCGCGGAAGTCAGTGTCCGGCCAGCGCCCAGCCCCACACAAGGTGGCCACGGATGCTGAAGGGTCTGGCCACATCACTGGTGCTTGCCAATGCCATTTACCTGGCATGGACCCACGGCTGGCTCCACCAGTTCGGCCTGCTGCCGCCACCTTGGCCACAGACCGAGCCCAACCGGATGGCCCAACAGCTCCGGCCCGAGCAGATCCGCATCATCCGCGAACCCAAACCGCCGCAGCCCCCGGCAGGACCGACCGAGCCACAGCAGCCCCAAAACAACACATCGGCCCACACATCCACGAACACTCCCGCCAACCCGGGCAACGATGGCAACGCCACCACCGCATCTTCGCCAACCGATGCCCCCACCCCGACGCTTGCAACGGCACCCCCTGCTGTGGTCACACGCTGCCTGCAGTTGGCCAGCAACCTCAACGACAGGCAGTTTGCCAGCCTGCGCGAGGAACTCAAGGGCAAGCTGGCGGACAATGCTTGGGATGTCAGCACCGCCGTGCAGCCTGCCCGCTGGATCGTCTACAGCGGCAAATATGCCAGCGCCGATGCCCTGGCCACTCGCAAAGCCGAACTGCGCCAGATGCAGGTGGAGTACCGCGATGTATCGGCCGCCGCGCTGCAACCCGGCCTCGCACTGGGCACCTACTCGACCGAAGCCGGGGCCCAGCAAGCCCTTAAAGACGTGACGAAGGCTGGCGTCAAAGGTGCGAAAGTGGTCGTCGAGCGCCCTGAAGCCACCGTGTACACCGTCAAGCTGCCCGAAGCCACCGATGCACTGCGGTCCAGTTTCGAGCAGGCCATCAGCCGCCTGCCGACCGATTTGCTCAGGAACAAGACCCTGCAGCCCTGCAATTGACGGCATGGCGGCGGACCGCCCACAGCCACAACCACAGACCCACACCCCACGCCCAGCCCATGCTGCCACCTCCGCCGTCCGATGGCGTGGGCGTCACCACCGGAGGTGTGACCGGCGTCCCTGGTGACGTACCCGGCTGCGCGACCTGCGCTGCCGCCAACACCAAATCCACGTCGAGCAACCCGCTGCCGCAGGTTTGCGAGGTGCAGTTGCAACTGCCCTGACTCCACGCCGTGGGGCTGCAGGCGGCCAGCTGTGGCTGCTGGGTATGGGGGCGTGCATGCGTCGTCAGCAGCTGCGACAGTGCGGCTCCCGACAAGCCCGGTTGCACCGACAGCGCCAGCGCCGCAGCACCGGCGGCCAACGGCGCCGAGAAACTGGTGCCCACCATGTAGCCATAGCTCGCCGTGGTCGGGCTGCGCCGCCCCGCATTCAGCGTGGTGTAGATGCCTTCATCTGAGCCGGCAAATCCCGACCCACCGGGCGCGGCCAGGCCCACCGTGGGGCCGTAGCTGCCATAGCTGGCCTTGGCACCGTCGCCCCGCACGGCGGTGACGGCCAGCACCCCCCGGCAATCGGCAGGGCGGGTCACCGGCGCCCCCGCATTGCCTGCAGCCACCACCACCAGCGCGCCTGCAGCACTGACGGCATCGATCGTGCTCTGGTAAGCCGTGTTGCAGGCCCCATCGCCCCCGTAACTCAGGTTGATGACCTTGGCCGGATGCGGGTTGGCCGGCACCCCCGCCACAGGCAGACCCGCAGCCCAACGCACACCGTCCAGCAAATCGCTCAGCACCGCACCGCATTTGGCTGCCACCCTGACAGGCACGACCCTGGCACCCCAATGCAAGCCCGTCACACCCACGCCGTTGTTGGCCCCTGCGGCGATCACGCCGGCAATGGCCGTGCCGTGCCACGAGCTGTCTTCCGGGTCGCAACCCCGGAAAGTGGCGGTGTCGGCTTCGCTGGCTGTCAGCCAGTCGCCCGGGTCGCTGGCATCGGCGTCGCGGCCATCGCCATCGTTGGCGTAGTCCACCTCACTCACAAAGTCATACCCGGCCAACAACTTGCCCGACAAATCGGGGTGGTCAAAGCGCACCCCGGTGTCCACCACCGCCACCGTGACCGGTGCGTTCGCGCCGGTGGTGCGCGTCCAGCCAGCTGTAGCGTTAACCGCGCCAGCATAGGCAGACGGTGCCAACAAGTGCCACTGCCGTGCAAACTGCGGATCGGTCGGCACCACAGCCCTGCGGCGCAGCCGCTCGTTGGGCAGCACCTCGGCCACGTCAGGGTGCAGGCGCAGCCGCCTGGCGAGGTTGTCCAGAGCAGCCGAGTCGGTGCCCGGGGTCACGTCCACCCTGAGCGCCTCGCCCGCCGAGCCCGCAGCCACATAGGCCACGCCCGCCTGGCGGGCCACCTGGTCAAAGTGGCGCACCGTGGCAGCATGCTGGCGCTGCCATCGGGCATGGGCACGCTCCTGCACCGCCTGGGGCGTGTCACGCATCGCAAGGGGTGGCACAACATCGGCCTCAGTCGGCACAACGCCTGGCTTGAGTTGCACCAGCAGGCCCACCGGGGGGCCTGCGGCATGCACCCCGGACCCGGCCAACAGGTGAACGAGACACACCAGAGCAGCCCCGCCCCAACGCGTGACTGGCAACGAACGGCGCAATGACACAGACAAATAAAAACGGCCCATGCCGCTTTTTAGCATGGACCGCTGTCTGGCTTGCAAAGTTCTGTTGCTTGCCGTGCAAAGAGCCAGGTTGAACACCTCGCAGGATGCCCCTGCTTGCCTTCACCGAACAGCGAATTGGTCTGGCAAGTGGGCTCTCGCAGGTCGCTGACTGCAAAGGTCGACGAGCCTACAGCCGTTCAATACCGTCGGCAGATTCAACCTACCCCAATATCAACGCTTTCGATGCGGGGCATGGCTGAAATACAAAACAAAAAGCATCTATCGCTTTATATGTATAAACTCGATGCTATCGTTTCAGAGAATCACTTTTGCAAGACGTGCTTCACCACATCGGCCACGTTCTCGGGCGTGAAGCCGAAATGCTGGAACAGCACGGGGGCGGGGGCCGACTCGCCGTAGGTGTCGATGCCGACCACGGCGGCACAACCGTACTTCCACCAGCCGTCTGTGCTGCCCATTTCGACCGCAATGCGAGGCAGCCCTTTGGGCAACACAGCTGCCTTGTAGTCAGCACTCTGGCGGTCGAAGGTGGTGGTGCTGGGCATGGACACCACGCGCACCGGCACCTTCTGTTCAGCCAGCAGGGCCTGCGCCTTGAGTGCCAGCTGCACTTCTGAGCCCGTGGCAATGATGACCGCCTTGGCCTTCTTCTTCAGGCCCACCTCGGTTGGCTCGGCCAGCACATAGGCACCTTTGTTGATGCTTTCCAGTCCACAGGCATCTGCCGCTTCTTTGCTGTCGCCCTTGGGTGCATACGGCAGGTTCTGGCGGCTGAGCAGCAGTGCGGTGGGTTTATCGGCGTTTTGCAATGCCACGGCCCAGGCCACAGCGGTTTCGGCCGTGTCGGCGGGACGCCACACGTCCAGGTTGGGGATGAGGCGCAAGGACGCGGCATGCTCGATGGACTGGTGCGTCGGACCGTCTTCACCCAGACCGATGGAATCGTGCGTGAACACATGCACCACACGCTGCTTCATCAGTGCAGCCATGCGGATGGCATTGCGGCTGTAGTCGCTGAACGTCAGGAAGGTGCCGCCGTAAGGGATGTACCCACCGTGCAACGCCACACCGTTCATGATGGCGGCCATGCCGAACTCGCGCACGCCGTAGTTGATGTGACGGCCCACCACGCCGGCCTCGTTCTTCACCACGGCGCCAGCAGCATCCACCCGCAAGTTGGGCGTGGCTTTGGTGTTGGTCAGGTTGGATCCGGTCAGGTCGGCACTGCCGCCCAGCAGTTCGGGGAAGGCGGCGGTGAAGGCTTCCAGCGCCAGCTGGCTGGCCTTGCGGCTGGCCACGGTTTCAGCCTTGGTGTGCGCGGCCACCACCGTGTCCAGCACCACTTGGTGGAAGTTGCCGGGCAGTTCGCCTTTCATGCGGCGCACGAATTCTTTGGCCAGCGCTGGGTGGGCTTTCTTGTACGCGGCAAACTGGTCGTTCCAGGCTTTTTCTGCGGCCTTGCCAGCGGCCTTGGCATCCCACGCGGCATACACGGGCTTCGGGATCACAAACGGTGCGTGCGGCCAGTTCAATGCCTCGCGGGTGAGCTTGATTTCCTCCGCACCCAGTGGCTCGCCGTGGGCCTTGGCGGTGTTGGCGCGGTTGGGGCTGCCTTTGCCGATGTGGGTCTTGCAGACCACCAGCGTGGGCTTATCGGTGCAGGACTTGGCCTGGGCAATGGCCGCGTCCACGGCATCAGCATCATGGCCGTCCACCGGGCCGATCACGTTCCAGCCACAGGCGCGGAAGCGACCCGGCGTGTCGTCGATGAACCAGGGGGCCACTTGGCCATCAATGGAAATACCGTTGTCGTCGTAGAGCGCGATCAATTTGTTCAGCTTCCAGGCACCGGCCAGGGCCACGGCTTCGTGGCTGATGCCTTCCATCAGGCAGCCGTCGCCCAGGAACACGTAGGTGCGGTGGTCCACCACGGCGTGACCGTCCCTGTTGAACTCGGCCGCCAGCAGTTTTTCAGCCAGCGCCATGCCCACGGCATTGGTGATGCCTTGGCCCAGCGGGCCAGTGGTGGTTTCCACACCGGGGGTGATGCCCACTTCAGGGTGACCGGCGGTTTTGCTGTGCAATTGGCGGAAAGCCTTCAGCTCCTCGATCGGCAGCTTGTAGCCCGTGAGGTGCAGCAGCGAATAGATCAGCATCGACCCGTGGCCGTTGGACAGTACGAAGCGGTCTCGGTTGGCCCAGGCTGGGTTGGCCGGGTTGTGGCGCAGGTGGCAGCCCCACAGCGCTACCGCCATGTCGGCCATGCCCATGGGGGCGCCGGGGTGGCCGGAGTTGGCGGCCTGCACGGCGTCCATGGTCAGGGCGCGGATGGCGTTGGCCATGTCGATTGAATGGGAGGGGTTCATAAACTCTAGAAATTAGCAATAGACAATCGACGCGCTGCTGAAAGAAAATCAAGGCGCCACGGACGGATGCTTGATTTTACGTTCGTGCCGGGTTGGCCCCCAGACATTGAGCCTCGTATTTGGGGCCAGCCTGTCATGCCCTGTCGTTTGTCCACTTCAACGCCTAACCGGGAGTTCACATGAATCGTCTCTTGCTCAGCAGTTTGTTTGCCACTACTGTCGCCCTGGGTTTGTCCGGCTGTGGTGGCGGCGACGACCCAGCAACCCCACCCGCACCTGCACCCGCACCTGCACCCGCACCTGCACCTGCACCTGCACCTGCACCGAGCACAGATACAACCATCACGGGCTCAGCTGTCAAGGGACCTGTCAATGGCGCGAAAGTAACTGCCAAAAAGCCTGATGGCAGCAATTGCGGGGAGACCACGACAACATCAAATGGCACCTACAGCTTGGCAACAGCCTGCAAAGGCGATCTGATCATCGAAATCACAGGCGGCAGCTACACCGACGAAGCAACCAATGCCACCAAAGCGCTGGATACACCCCTGAAGGTGATGGTCTCGGCTGCGGGCGGAACTGTGACAGGGGTTGCGACGCCGCTCACGACCATGGCGTTCAGCGCTGCATTTGGCGGGAGCCCTGCGACGACAGCTGCGTTCAACGCCCAAGCTCAAAAAGTAGCCGCACAATTCGGTCTCTCCAACATCAATTTGGCAACTACCTTGCCAAGTGTCACAGGTAGCGTTAACAGCTACGGTGAAGTACTGAAAGGTTTGTCACAGTACTTGAAAGACAACGCGGGTCAGACACTGGCGACTATCACCAATGCTGATTTCGCAAAGAGCACGGCTGATTTCAGTCAATTCAACACATTGATCAACCAGGCCCTCAAGAACTCCGGCTCCAACATGACGCTGGCATACAGCACAACGGGTATCGTGGTAGGGAATTCGGGGGCAGGCGGCGGCAGTGGCACTTGCGGCGTGACGGTGACGGGTAGCGTCACGGCTCAAGGCTTCACAGTGCCGTTGAATCTCAGTTATTGCGTTGAAGGTATTGCTGGTGGCTCTTGCGAAGCTGGCAACACGTCGTTGAGCCAAGTGCTGGCCGGCCAGAGCGGTGTCGCCGGCGCCGCAAATCTCAAGTACACCTATTCAGCCACATGTGCGGCAGGTGCGTTCAAGATCAGCCTGAAGTAAAGCTCTGCGGCGAACACGCCGACAGGCATTTCGCATCATTCGATACAGGCCACCCACGGGGTGGCCTTTTTTTGCTCTACAGTTGCCGCATGCAAGGCCTGCACCTGACCGCTGATTTGTATGACTGCCAATGCGCAATGCACTGGCTGACCGATGCCCACCGGCTGGGCAACGCCTGCGAGGCAGCGGTACACGAAGTAGGGCTGACGGTGGTGGGGCGGCTGCTGCACACTTTCCCGCCCCTGGCGGGTGGCCCTGGTGGTGTCACCGCCACCCTGCTGCTGGCCGAAAGCCACCTGTGCGTCCACACCTGGCCCGAAAGCAGGCAGGTGACACTGGATGTTTACGTGTGCAACGTAGGGGCCGACCACAGCAACCGAGCCAAGGCGCTGCTGACCCGGCTGCTGGCCTTGTTTGCACCCGCCCACTGCAGCCAGCATGCGCTCAAGCGCGGGCTGCCGGGCCACGCACCAGCGGGCGACCTGACCTCCACCCAACTGACCGCGCCGGAGACCCCATGACCGCACCCGCCATGCTGCTGGCAGCCGGGCGCGGCGAGCGCATGCGCCCGCTGACCGACACCTGCCCCAAACCCTTGCTGACCGTGCGCGGTCAGCCGCTGCTGGCCTGGCATGCACAGGCGCTGGTAGCGGGTGGCTGCAGGCACCTGGTGGTTAACACGGCGTGGCTGGGGGAGCAGATTTCAAGTTTTTTTGATCGCCAGCGCTTTTTTAATCATCATTCTTCGCTATCAATTTCAAGCCACACAGCCTTGTCGCCTGACGCCTGTCAAATTGACGTGCGCTTTTCGCACGAACAGGCTGACTTTGGCGGGGCGCTGGAAACGGCCGGTGGCATTGCCCGCGCATTGCCCCTGTTGGGTGCACAGCAACCACCCGGGCCGCAGGATGTGTTCTGGGTGGTGGCCGGTGATGTATTTGTGCCAGGGTTTACCTTCACACAGGCCAGCGTCGACCGCTTCAGGGCCGGCACTGCTCTGGCCCACCTGTGGCTGGTGCCCAACCCGCCACACAACCCAGCCGGGGACTTCGGCCTGTCAGACACCGGGCTGGCGCTCAACCTGCCCAAGGCAGCAGCGCCACTGCCAAGCGGCGGGCCCCCGCGCTACACCTACAGCACCATCGGCCTGTACCGCGCCGAGCTGTTTGGCGCACCCTGGTGCAGCATTCCGTTTGGCAACCCGGCAGGCATCTGCGCGCCGTTGGCCCCGCTGTTGCGCAGAGCCATGGACGCAGGCCGCGTGACCGCCGAGCTGTACACCGGCCCCTGGACCGATGTGGGCACGCCGGAGCGGCTGGCCGAGCTGAACGCAACTTGCGGTACGCTGCACACATGACGCAGACCTCACCCCACAGCCCACCCATGCCGCCCGCAGAAGCATTGATTCACCCTGCCGACCTGTACGCCCGCCGCCGCGCCCGGCTGGCCGCGCAACTGGGGCCGGGTGGCATTGCCCTGTTTCCCACCGCACCCGAGCGCCCGCGCAACCGCGATAACGACCACGCCTATCGGCATGACAGCTATTTTTATTACCTGAGTGGTTTTGCCGAGCCCAACGCGTGGCTGGTGATCACCGCAGAAGGGCACACCACGCTGTTTTGCCAGCCCAAAGACGCCACGCGCGAAATCTGGGACGGCATCAGGCTGGGCCCGCAAGCCGCCCCCATGGCGCTGGGTGTGGATGCCGCCCTGCCCGTGAGCGAGCTGGCGAGCCAACTGCCCAAACTGCTGGAAAACCGCCAGACTGTCTGGACGCCATTTGCAACCCACGCCGGACTGGAAACGCAGCTGGAAGGCTGGCTGCAGCAGGTGCGCGCCCGCGTGCGCTTTGGCGCACTGTGCCCCGACACCCAGCGCGACCTGTGCAGCCTGCTGGACGAGATGCGCCTGGTGAAAGACGCGCACGAGTTGGACACCATGCGCCGCGCGGCGCAGATCAGCGCCCAGGCCCACGTGCGGGCCATGCAAACCTGCGCGCGGCTGCTGCGTGCCGGGCAGGATGTGCGCGAATACCACCTGGATGCCGAGCTGCTGCACGAGTTCCGCCGCCACGGCAGCCAGCACCCGGCTTACGGCAGCATCGTGGCTGCGGGCGCCAACGCCTGTGTGCTGCATTACCGGGCCGACGCGGCCCCGGTGCGCGATGGCGAATTGGTGTTGATTGACGCAGGCTGCGAGCTGGACGGCTATGCATCGGACATCACCCGTACATTCCCGGCCAACGGGCGCTTCAGCGGCCCGCAGCGCACGCTGTACGACCTGGTGCTGGCCTCGCAGGAAGCGGCCATTGCCGCCACACGGGCGGGGGCTCGCTTCACCGACCCGCACGATGCCACCGTGAAGGTACTGGCCCAGGGCATGCTGGACGTGGGTCTGCTGGACCGCAACAAGGTGGGCACGGTGGACGACGTGATCGCCAGCCGCGCCTACTTTCAGTTCTACATGCACCGCACCGGCCATTGGCTGGGCATGGACGTGCACGACTGCGGCAGCTATGTGGAGCCCGGCGAGGTGGGCCAGACCAGCGAGCGCAAAGACCCGCTGAGCGGCGAGACCATCGTCAACCGGCCCAGCCGCATCCTGCGCCCCGGCATGGTGCTGACCATCGAACCAGGCCTGTACGTGCGCCCAGCGCCGGGGGTGCCCGAGCACTTCTGGCACACGGGCATCCGCATCGAAGACGATGCGATCGTCACCGCCGAAGGGTGCGAATTGACCACCCGGGGCGTGCCTGTTCTGGCGACCGAGATCGAGGCTTTGATGGCACACTGAGGTGCCTGACAAGCGATTGCAAGCAATTCACAACCCACACCCGCAAACGAGAGGACCACCATGATCGGATACACCACCCTGGGCACCAACGACCTTGACCGCGCCGCCGCGTTTTACGACCCCGTACTGGCCCTGCTGGACCAGCACCGCCTGTGGGCCTACGAGCGCGGCATTGGCTGGGGCACCGAGGCTGACAAGCCCTCGCTGGGCATCCTGAAGCCGTTTGACGGCAACCCCGCCACTGTGGGCAACGGCACCATGGTGGCCCTGTTGGCCCCCAGCACCGACGTGGTGGACCAGGTCCACCTGCTGGCCATCACACTGGGCGGCCAGAACGAAGGCGACGTGGGCCCACGTGGCGAAGGTTTTTACGGCGGCTATTTCCGCGACCCCGATGGCAACAAACTGTGCGTGTACTGCCGCACCTGACGTGAACCCGATGGCGCAAACCCGATGACGCACACCCGGCTGATGGCTGCGCCTGCCCAGTGCCACCAGGCATGAGTGCCCCGCCAACCGCCCGGCTGTTGAGCGTCAACACCGGCACCGCCCTGGGGCGACTGATGGAAGGCCGAAGGGTGGTCACTGCCATCGGCAAATCGGCCAGGGAAGGCCCCGTTGCGGTCAACCCGCTGGGCCTGGCCGGTGACGAACAGGCCGACCCCACCGTGCATGGCGGCCTGACCAAGGCGGTGTACGCCTACCCCAGTGAACACTTGCCCTTCTGGCAAGCCGAGCGCAGGGCACACGACGTGCCCCTGGCCGAGCGCGCCCTGCCGTTCGGTTTTGTGGGCGAGAACCTGAGCATCAGCGGCCTGCTGGAGACCGAGGTGTGGATAGGGGATGAACTGCACTTCCCCGACTGCACCCTGCGCGTCACCGAGCCGCGCCAGCCCTGCTACAAATTCAACATCGTCATGGGGTTTGCCCAAGCCGGGCGCCGCATGGCTGAGGCGGGCTGCAGCGGCTTCTACCTGTCCGTGACCCGCCCTGGGACGATCGAGGCCGGCCAAACCTTCACCCTCCACCCCGGCCCACGGGACATGAGCGTGGCACAGATGTTTGCGGGCAAACGCGGGAAGCATCTGCGCTGAGGCCAGGCCAGCGCAGCCGTCCTCACCCCCGCCGCGACTTGACCACCGACACGGCCAGCGTGATCACCGTCAGGGGCAGCACGAATGCCCACATCACGTAGCTGAACGTTTGCAGGGCTTCGTGCTGTTGCGCGGCCAGAATGAGGTAGCTGACGTAGGCCACGTAGTACCCGGCAAACACACCACCTTCCCAGCGGGCAATTTCGCCGCCTGTGGCGAACATGGGCAGGCAGGCCACGGCCACCGCCAGCATGACCCAGACATCCAGCGCCAGCAGCGAAGGTGCCACCGTGAGGCCCGCGCCACTGGCCACCAGACCGCTGATACCCAGACACCCCAGGATGTTGAAGATGTTGCTGCCCACCACGTTGCCCACCGCCATGTCGCGCTCGCCCTTGATGGCCGCAGTGATCGACGTGGCCACCTCCGGCATGGACGTGCCCGCTGCCACGATGGTGAGGGCAATGACCACGTCGCTCACGCCCAGCGCCTTGGCAAACGCCACGGCAGCGGTCACCAGCCAGTCTGACCCCACCACGAGCAGCGCCAGGCCCACAGCAATCAGCGCCAGTTGAGCGGGAAGCCTGGCGTCCCATGCACCTTGGACCAGCGGTTCAAGCTCCCCGGCAAGCTCATCATCCGCTGCCGCCACAGCCGCGCTTTCCCGCCGCGACTGCACCACCAGAAACCCGGTGTAGCCCACCATCAATGCCAGCAGCAGGCCTGCCTCCCACTGGGCCAGCAGGCCGTCGTGCACCAGCCACACCATCAACAGCGAGATGCCGACCATGAAAGGGACCTCCTGCCGGATGAGCTGCCGATTGACCACCAGCGGCACGATGAGCGCGCTGACCCCCAGGATGAACAGCACATTGAAAATGTTGCTGCCCACCACATTGCCCACGGCCATGTCGGTCTTGCCCTCCAGCACCGATGCGACAGACACCGCCACCTCTGGCGCGCTGGTGCCGAAGGCCACCACCGTCAGGCCAACCACCAGGGGTGAAATGCCCAGCGACAAGGCCAGCTTGCCTGCGCCGCGCACCAGCAGGTTGGCCCCCGCCACCAACGCGACCAGACCGGCCACAAACAGCAGTACGTTCATCATGGTTGAATGTTTCCTTCGCCTTGATCAGACAGGCAGCATACCCGTTGCGTGTGGCCCTGCACGCCCCGGCGCCCGAAGCGCCGCGTGCGCACGAGGTCAATCGGGCAGCAACGCTCGCATGTTCAACCCTGCGTCACACCGCCCGGCCACTGCCCGCGAGGTGCCCGAGCGTGAACGCCTCTTCAAACACCGAGTAGCCCACCCAATCGCTGTGTGCGAATGACAGCGCTGAAGAACTCGATAGCAACAAATCCGTCAATAACGAGCGGTGGATGGCAATTTTACTCATCATGCCAGGCACGGGCATGGCCATGGCGTGTCCGTAGCGGGCCACGCTGACCTGGGTGGTCTGGCGGGCCAGGTCGGGGTGGGGGGCGGCCAGCTCGGCCAGCGTCAGGTCGCGCCAGTGTGTCCACGGTTGTGTCAGCAAGGCCTGACGTGCCGTGGGGTCGTCACCCAGAGCGCGGTAATGCGTCAGCACGGTGGGGCCGCGCGTGGGCGACAGGCGCTGGTGCGTGGCATCAACATAGCCCAGCCCGCTGTGCAACGACGGGTCGGTCTGCGGCAAGGGGCAAACCACGTTGTCCCACGCCGGCGCGGCCCCGCCGGCATCGTGCAGGGGCTGGCGCAGGTGCCAGTTCGTGACCACCCACGGCGCATAGCGCGTGTGCTGCGCCGCCTGCGCCAACATCTGCCGAACCGGTGGCGAAGCGTTCACGACCACCCGCGCCGCCACCAGCACCGGCAAGGCGACGATGCAGTGCCGGGCCACCCAGCGCTCAAGCTGGCCGGTGGCGGTGTTGAACGCCAGCACACTCACACCCTGTCGCCTGTGCTCGATGCGCAGCACCACCTGCCCGGTGTGGAGACGCTCACCCAGCGGCTCGGCCAGTCGGCGGGTCAGCCAGCCGTTGCCTTCGGGCCAGGTGAGCACCGGCTCGGCCTCGGCATCGGCGCTGTCATCGCCGGGGGCGTGGAAGCCGTGGCGGCTGGCGAAGTAATGGATGCCCGCCCAGGCCGACACGGTGTCGGTGCCTGCACCGTACTCGTCACGGCAGCAATAGTCCAGGTACCAGCGCAGGTAGGGGTCGTTCAACCCATGCTGGGCCAGCCAGCTTAAAAAAACATGAGCACCCAACAACTGCTGATCAAGCGGCAGAGGCCATTTTTGTACAGGAACCGTGTACAACGAACGCACCTGGGCCTGCCGCACCAACTGGGCGAACCGCCGGTATTGCGCCAGGGTCGGTTCGCCCACATCCGCCACGGGCAGCAGGCCAGGCTGCCAGTGGCCATTGAGGTACAGGCGCTCTTGCGGGCTGTGGCACAGGTGGCGCTCGTCGTACGCCCAGCGGCCCGCCACGCGCTGGCGCACGCCCAGTTCCTCCAGCAGGTGCTGCACATGGGGCGCATGGTCACCGGGCACCGGCAGGTAGTGCGCGCCCAGCGGGCAAGGCAGGCCGCCCAGCTCACCGGCGCGGGCGTTGCCACCGGGCTGGCCTTCCAGTTCCAGCAGGGCAAAGTCGTCGTGCCCGCGCAGCCGCAGGGCCCGTGCGGCTGCCAGCCCCGCCACGCCGCCACCGGCAATGAGGGTGCGCACCCGACGGGTGACAGCAGGCTCGGGTGCGGTGCCCGACTTGCTGTCCCATGCCACATCGCGCAAGCGGTGGCCACGGGCCACATCGGGCCCCACGAACCCGCCCACGGCAGGCGGCGGATGTTCAGCCCGGCGGCACCCCGCCACGGCCAGCGTGGCGGCAGCGGTGCTCAGCAAAAACTGGCGGCGACGGGTCGACATGAAGAGGCTGGCGTGAACGGGCAGAGGGAGGTCTGCGGGTGTGCTTGCGCCATCATCAATGCATCACCCGGCCCCACTCGGCTTCGTAGGTGTGCACCAGCGCCTGGTTGCTCAGCCGGTTGACCGGGGCGGGCACACGGGCCATGTCCTGCGGGAAATCGAACAGCAGGGGCAGGCTGGCGGGGTTGAGGAAGCGCAAGCCTGGCGGCCACGGTGCGTCGGCCCCCGGCACGCGCCAGGGCCGACGGCTGGCGATGATGAAGCCCCACTCGCCAAAGCTGGGCACATGAGCGTGGTAGGGCGCGGTGCGCAGGCCCACCGCTTCGATGGTGGTGGCCACCGTCCAGTAGCTCTGGCGCGCCACCAGCGGCGAAGTGGTTTGCACCACCGCAAAGCCGCTGGCGCTCAGGTGCTGGTCCAGCATGGCGTAGAAGGTCTGGGTGTAGAGCTTGCCAATGGCGAAGTTGGTGGGGTCGGGGAAGTCGACCACGATCACGTCGAACATCTCGTCCGTGTTCTGGAGCCAGGTGAACGCATCGGAGTGGATCAGCCTGACCCTGGGGTCGCTCAGCGCCTGCCCGTTCAGCGCAGCCAGCGCAGGCACCCGGCTGAACAGGTCGGTCATGGCCGGGTCCAGCTCCACCAGCGTGACCTGCTCGACGCTCGCGTACTTCAACACCTCGCGCACGGCCATGCCGTCGCCGCCACCCAGCACGGCCACCCGCCGGGGAGCACCATGCGCCAGCATGGCCGGGTGCACCAGGGCTTCGTGGTAGCGGTACTCGTCGCGCTCGGCGAACTGCAGGTTGCCGTTGAGGAACAGCCGGTGCCCCACACGCCCCTGGCCAGGGTTGTGCGTGACGACGATGCGCTGGTAGGGCGACGTGGCGGCGTAGACCACCCTGTCGGCATAAAAACGGTCTTCGGCGCGGGTGGTGATGACATCGGCCCCCGCAAACGCAGCACCCAGCACCGCCAGCACCCCGAAGCAGGCCAGCGCATGGCTTTTCAGGTGGCGCAGCTCGGCGCGGAACAGCCACAGCGCCCACAGCGCGATGGCCGCGTTCATCAGCCCGAAGAGCAACCCGGTGCGAACGAGCCCCAGGTGCGGCACCAGCACCAGCGGAAAAGCCACCGACACCGCGAGCGCGCCCAGGTAGTCGAATGTGAGCACCTGCGACACCAACTCCTTGAGCGCCACGTTGCGCTTGAGGATGCGCATGACCAGCGGAATCTCCAGGCCCACGAGCATGCCCACCAGCAGCACCAGGCCATAGAGCACGAAGCGGAACGCACCCGGCATGTGACCGTGCGCCAGGAACAGCAGGGCCGGCAGCAGGCCACCGGCCAGCGCCACCAGCAGTTCGATGCGCAAAAAGTGCGCCGGCAACTGCCGCTCGAAAAACCGCGACAGGTACGACCCGATGCCCATGGCAAACAGGTAGGCACCGATGATGGTCGAAAACTGCAGCACCGAGTCGCCCAGCACGTAGCTGGCCAGTGCGGCAGCGGCCAGTTCATACAGCAGGCCACAGGCGGCAATGATGAACACGCTGGCCAGCAGCGCCACCTCCAGTGGTGGTGCGGCGGGTGCCCGCGCAGCCCCTGTGTCCGCCTGAACCAGGGGTGTTGCCGGGTCGGGCGTGCTCAATGCCGGGTCAGCGCCTGGTTGAAGGTCCGCCAATAGGCGCTGATGCGGTAGAGCGACCGGATCATGTTGGCCAGCGCTTCGGGGTCTTCATCGGGCGCGGAGCCGTCCCGCCCAGTCTCGTGCCCCTGGAAGAACAGCAGCACAGGTGCCACCATGGGCCAGTGCTCGTCGTCTTCCAGCAGATGCTGCCAGGTTTCGTCGCGCTGGATGGCCGTGAAAAAGCCGACCGCCCAGTCGCGCCCTTGCCACTCGCCGACGCGGCGCTCTTCTGCGTCCAGTTGGATAGGGAGCACCACCTCTTCAGGGTCCACCTCGCCGATCAGCGGGGTGAACATGGGTTCAGTACCCTTGTGCATGACACGGTCGGCCACCTCGGGGGTGAACGCGTGCTGGATGTCGCGCCAACGGCGCAGCACCAGTGACAGCAGGTGGTCGCGTGCGGCACTGCCGCCACAGTCCGGCATGCTGCCCTGGCCAAACACTTCCTCCAGCCAGTCGGCCATTTCAACCGCGTGCGGGCTGAGGGCACAGCCCACGAGGAAGCCATCAGCCATTTCAGCCGTCATGCAGTCGTCGGGCAGTTTGGGGTCGTTCAGGGCCTCGAACAACTCGTCTTGCTCGGCCTCTGACAACGGGTGGTGGTCGGCCAACACGGCGGGATGCTGGGCGATGTAGGTGACAAACGGGTTCATGTCCGTTTCCTCTTGAAAAAAACTTGCATCAGGCAGACAGGGCACTGGTTCAGGCGGATCAGCCGTGAATGGCGGCAGCCACGATGAGGGAAATGCCCAGGCTCATGGCAGCCACGACCAAACCCAGCGCCATGTTCTGCTTTTCGACCAGTTCCTGCCACAGGTCATAGGGCGTGAGTTTGTCGATGATGATGAACGACAGCCAGAACACCACCACACCGAGCAGCGCAAAGATGATCGAGCCAAAAAAGGCGGCTGGCCTGAACCATTCGAGTTCCATGGGAGGTCCCTTGAAGTCAGTTTGCTGAACACATATTGTGAACCCGGAAAACGGGTTTGAGGCGCTCGGCGGGCAGGGCTTTTTTTCTGCCGCCCCAAGTAGGAAATCAGCTCCAAAGGAGTCAACGCCTACTTGTGGGAACCACCGCTGGAATATCCGCCCCACGAGCCGCCCGAGCTGCGCACACTGGTGGAACAGTTCTGGACGCGGGGGTCGCACTCGTCGTCCTTGCTCAGCCACGACAGCAGCAGGACGATGACGACCAACAGCACAATGACCATGAGCAAGCCCTTGAACCCCAGTTGGCTGGTCGGCATGGCATCGGCGCGCGCCAGCAGCGCCTGCTGGTCCTTCAGCCCGAAGGCCGCCGCTACCGTTTCAGCCCGCATTTTGGCCCCGCTGGACCAGGTGATTTCCTTCGCCGTTTCTTCCTGGCTGAGCAAATTGTTGCCGTGCGCAAAGTCCCGGTTGAAAGTTTTGTGCCCGCGCTCCACGGGCCAGTAAAACTCACCGGCCACATAGGTGGTTTCAGCCCGGTAGGCGTACTGCAGCTGGTAGGTGGTCCCCAGGTAGCTCGCGCTGCCGCCCCCCTTGGCCAGTACCGGCGAGCCCGTGGTGGGTTTGACCAGGCTCCAGCCGTCTTCGGCATCCACCAGAAACTGGAACCCCCGTTTGGCGTTGTACAGCAGGTATTCGCTCCAGCCAAACTGTTCGTCCGGGTCGTCCGGCTCGGTGCCCATGCGGTGCTGAAAGCCAACAATCTGCCACGACTGCCCTTGCAACTTGCCCACCTTGCCCAAGGCAATTACCGGTTCGACCGGCTCCGTCTGCCGGGCGGCCACAACCTCGGCCCCCACGCCCGTGCCCAGGTCGATCAGGGAGTGGCACGAGGCGCACGTCAACCGGCGGGTGCTGCCCAGGTCCACGCTGACCGGTGCACCGCAGGCCGGGCAACTGAACTGGCGGCCCTTTTCGTCTTTGGCCGATTCGGCCTTGATGCCCACCATCTGCAAGTCGTCGAGCAACACGCTGGTGCCCAGACTGACCGCCACCGGCTGCCCGCCGAGTGTGGGGCCATAGTCCAGCGTCAGCACGCCGGGTGGTTGACCCGCCGTGGTGTCGCCCTGGCTGCGCAGTTCGACCATGGGAAATGGTGTGCCCAGCGGCGGCAGACGCGGCAGTTCACCCTGGGCCGACAGCAGTTGCACCTCGGCATTGGACGTGACGGTGTAGGACCGGCCGTCGATCGCCGTGGTGGCCCCTAGCCTGAAGCGCTCGGCCGACGGGATGTCGCGCTGCACCTGTCGGGGCCGGGCATAGACGTATGCGCCGTTGTCTTCACTGAGCGAAGCGGGTTGGCCATCGTCCTGCACGGCCTCCCATTCGGTCCAGACCCCGTTGGCTGACTTGTATTGCAGCCGCCCGACCAGCACAAACCCCATGCCGCCAAACTTGCCGCTGGCCCCCAGCTGCAGCAGAGAATGGTCGTCGAACAGTTCGGCCATCTTGCCGACGCGGGCCAGCACCTCGCCCTGGCGCACCACGGTGCTTTGGCAGTACTCGCACACGGCATGGGTGGACTGCGCCGAGCGGAACTGCACGGGCGCACCGCAGCCTGGGCAGGCTGCCCGATAGGCACGCTGAGGACTGTCCTGAGCCATGTCGGTGGCAGTTTACTGATAGCTGAAAATCAATATCAGACAAGCGATGGAGCACGTTTTCGTGCAAATAATCGCCGGTCCAGCACGTCAGACCAGCTTCTTGAGCAACTCGGCCTTCTTGGCGGCAAACTCTTCGTCGGTCAGGATGCCTTTGACTTTCAGGTCGGCCAGTTTTTCCAGCGTGGCCATCACCTCGTCGGGCTTGATGCCCACCGCAGCAACGGGCGCGGCAACTGCCGTCGCCGCGGCCTGCGCAGCCGGGTTGAGGCCCTGTGCCAGGTTCTGGGCCAGCACCTGACCCAGCGCCACGCCTGCGCCCAGGCCCATGGCATCGCCCGCAATCCCGCTGCCGCCACCCCCTCCACCGGCGGTGACCATGCCGGGGATGGCCTGCGCCGTCTGGTACTGCATGAACTTGCCCATGTCGTTGCCGACCATGCCCATGCCGATCTTCTGGTCCAGGATTTTCTGCAGCTCTTCGGGCAGCGACAGGTTCTGAACCGTCATGCCTTCCAGCTCCAGCCCGATGGCGGCAAACGCGGGGGAGAGCTGCGCAGACAGGGCCTCGGCAAACTTCAGCTGGTTGGCGGCCAGGTCCAGGAACGGGATGCCACTGGCGGCAATCGCCTGGCTGATGTTCTGCAACACGAGCCCGCGCAGTTGGCCATCCACATCGGCCACGGTGTAGCGCTCGCGGGTGCCTGAAATTTCAGTGTGGAACAGCTTGGGGTCAGCCACCCGGAACGCGTAGTTGCCAAACGCACGCAGGCGCACGGCCCCAAAATCGGCATCGCGGATGGTGATGGGCTGGGGCGTGCCCCATTTCTGGTCGATCTGCTGGCGCGTGCTGAAGAAGTACACGTCACTCTTGAAGGGGGACTCGAACAGCTTGTCCCAGTTCTTCAGGTAGGTCAGCACCGGCAGCGTCTGAGTGGAGAGCTTGTACATGCCGGGGCCGAACACATCGGCCACCTTGCCCTCGTTCACGAACACGGCCATCTGCGATTCGCGCACCGTCAGCGACGCGCCATGCTGAATTTCCATACCGGCCATCGGAAACCGCCAGGCCAGCGTGCCGTCGCCCTCCTCGGTCCATTGGATGACGTCTATGAACTGCTTCTTGATGAAATCCATCAGGGCCATGGGCCACCTCCGTATCGGTCCGGTTGCAAAGCCTGCGCTGGCGAGCCGCGACGCGCAGCCGCCATCGTCAGGGAGAGGGTTTCATGATACCCCTCCGCCCAGGTGGCTCGTCGGTTGTTGCCCGTCGGCGGGTCCGACCGCTATGGCGGCGGTTGAATCATTCAATTGGCCTTGGCAAATGAGAACAAATAGCATTCACCTCAGTCTTGTTGTTCTGGAGGTGCCACATGGCCCGTTTCGTTTCCACCCACCTGTTCACCCTGAAGAAAACCGCCAGTTACTACGCGATGCACATGGTGGTCGCTGCAACGGTTGCGTGGGCCGTGACCGGCGACATCTGGATGGCACTGACCCTCAGCCTGCTGGAGCCCACCGTGCAAGCCGTGGCCTTCTTTTTTCATGAAAAAGCCTGGGCCAGACGCGGCCAGGATGGCCCCGAATCATGGGCACCGAAGGGTACGTAGAATTCCGCATTGTGAATTTTAAGTTCGCATCGTACAATTTGCAGGCCCATGACCACACCGGACTGCAATCACCGTACCATGCCGGTGGGTTCCCGGTGGGCCCACCAGAACAGGAGACTTCCCCATGTCGTTGAGCCCAGAAGCCAAGCGCATCGAACTGCGCAATGCCGCACTTGAATACCACGAGTTCCCCACCCCCGGCAAAGTGGCCATTGCGGCCACGAAGCAGTTGACCAACCAGCGTGACCTGTCGCTGGCCTATTCGCCCGGTGTCGCAGCACCCTGTGAGGAAATCGTCAAGGACCCGGCAGCCGCCTACAAGTACACCAGCCGTGGCAACCTGGTGGGGGTGGTGACCAACGGCACGGCTGTGCTGGGCCTGGGGGACATCGGCCCACTCGCTGGCAAGCCCGTGATGGAAGGCAAGGGTGTGCTGTTCAAGAAATTCGCGGGCATCGATGTGTTCGACATCGAAATCAACGAAAAGGACCCCGATAGGCTGGTGGAGATCATCGCTGCGCTGGAGCCCACCTTCGGCGGCATCAACCTGGAAGACATCAAGGCGCCCGATTGCTTCTATGTGGAACGCAAGCTCCGGGAAAGGATGAAAATCCCGGTCTTTCACGACGACCAGCATGGCACAGCCATCGTCGTCGGCGCAGCGCTGCTGAATGGGCTGAAAGTGGTGGGCAAGTCCATCGACCAGGTCAAGCTGGTGACCTCGGGCGCAGGTGCCGCCGCGCTGGCCTGCCTGAATCTGCTGGTCAAACTGGGGTTGCCCCGGCAGAACATTTTTGTGACCGACCTGGCCGGCGTGGTGTACGAGGGCCGCACCGAGCTGATGGACGAAGACAAGATCCAGTTCGCCCAACCCACCGAAGCACGCACGCTGGCCCAGATCATCGCGGGGGCCGACGTGTTCCTCGGCCTGTCGGCGGGCGGGGTGCTCAAGCAGGACATGGTGGCTACCATGGCCGCGAACCCCATCATTTTTGCCCTGGCCAACCCCACGCCTGAAATATCGCCCGAGCTCGTCAAAGCCGTCCGGGGTGATGCCATCATGGCGACGGGCCGCACGGACTACCCCAACCAGGTCAACAACGTGCTGTGCTTCCCGTACATTTTCCGGGGAGCGCTGGATGCCGGGGCGTCGACGATCACCGACGAAATGGAAATTGCCGCCGTGCACGCCATCGCCGACCTGGCGCAGGCCGAGCAGAACGAGGTGGTGGCAGCCGCCTATGCGGGCGAAAAACTGGCGTTCGGCCCCGAATACCTCATCCCGAAGCCGTTCGATCCGCGCCTGATGATGAAAATCGCGCCGGCCGTGGCGCAGGCAGCTGCCGACAGCGGTGTGGCCATGCGTCCCGTGTCCGATATGGCAGCATACCGCGAGAAACTGCAAAGCTTCGTGATCGCGTCGGGCACGCTGATGAAACCCATCTATGCGGCCGCCAAGCGTGCATCGGCCAAACGGATCGCCTACGCTGAAGGCGAGGACGAGCGCATCCTGCGCGCCTGCCAGATCGTGGTGGACGAAGGTCTGGCAAGGCCGACCTTGATCGGCCGCCCGGCCGTGATTGCCCAGCGGATCGAAAACTTCGGCCTGCGCCTGAAAGAAGAGCTGGACTACGACGTGGTGAACGTCGAGGAAGACCCGCGTTACCGCAATTTCTGGCAGACCTACCACCGCATGACGGAACGCAGAGGCGTGACCGTGCAATTGGCCAAGATCGAGATGCGCCGCCGCCTGACGCTCATCGGCTCCATGTTGCTGCACACCGGCCATGTCGATGGCCTGATCTGCGGCACCTGGGGCAATACCGCCAACCACCTGGAATACATCGACCAGGTCATCGGCAAAAAACAGGGTGGCAGCCCCCACACGCCGCAGGACGTGCGCATCTATGCTTGCATGAACGGCCTGATGCTGCCTGGCCGTCAGGTGTTTTTGGTGGACACCCATGTCAACTACGACCCCACGGCCGAGGAATTGTGCGAAATCACGGTCATGGCCGCGGAAGAAGTCATGCGATTTGGCCTGCAACCCAAGGTCGCGCTGCTTTCGCATTCCAACTTCGGCTCGTCCAACCAGCCTAGCGCGGTGAAAATGCGTCGCACGTTCGAACTGCTGCGCGAGCAGGCCCCCTGGCTCGACGTGGAGGGAGAAATGCACGGCGACCTGGCACTCGATGGCGACGCGCGCGAAGCCCTGATGCCCAACACACTGTACAAAGGTGAGGCCAACCTGCTGGTGCTGCCCAACATCGATGCCGCCAACATTGCTTACAACCTGCTCAAAACGGCTGCGGGCGGCAACATCGCCATCGGCCCCATGCTGCTTGGCGCGGCCAAGCCTGTCCACGTGCTGACAGCCAGCACCACGGTGCGACGCATTGTCAACATGACGGCGCTGACGGTAGCAGATGCCAACGCGCACCGCTGATCACCACCCTGCCCCACCCCCGCTGGCACCGCTGCCTGGTGCCAGCACAATAGCTGCGCGCGCGTCAAGCAAAACCCTTTGCCCACCGCCTGCCAATGCAATCAGGGCTTGCTTTTTCACCCCCGTTCAGGCACACTCTCGCCCTTGAATTTCAGGGTTTACCCTGCACTGCGGTGCAGGCAATCCTTCACAAGAAATCGTTTTTTCAACAGGGCTGGGGTCATGAATCCGGGTAGTTGGTCGGTAACCAGTGGTCGCCAGAACCCATGGCGCAGGCTGTGGCAGGCATCGCTGGCCGGGTTGGCAAGCGTTGCCGCCGCGACCACGGTGTGGGCTTACCAGCCTGGCGCGACGGGGTTCGAAACGATCCGCCAGTCGGACCTACCCAGACAAGGCCAGGAAGTGCTTCGACTGATCGAAGCCGGTGGACCTTTCCCTTACGAAAAGGACGGCACAGTTTTCGGCAACCGCGAAAGGTTGTTGCCCAAGCACAGGCGTGGCTATTACCGCGAGTACACGGTGACCACGCCAGGATTGAGTCACAGAGGTGCCAGACGCATCGTGTGCGGCGGCGAAACGGTTCGCGCCCCCGATGCCTGCTACTACACCAAAGACCACTACGCCAGTTTCAAACTGATCGTGAACGGTCAGTAACGCTTTTATTGTTGAACTTCCTTTTTTTGAAAGAGTAACGGAGATGGACATGCCACTTCGTAATGTACGAACCAATATCGTGCAATCCATTCGGGCGTTCCGCGTGGAAGAACTGCAAGCTGCTGCCGAATCACTCGGGCATCACTTCCTGTATGCCAACCTGGCCAATGCCCAGAGCAAGCAGGATGTGCTGGACCTGATCGCAGCCCAGTACACGTTTCCCGCACATTTCGGGAAAAATTTCGACGCGCTGTACGACTGTCTGACCGACACCGTGCACAAGGCGGGGCCGCAAACAGGCTTCATCGTGGTGCTGGAGCACATCCCGGCCCATGCCAAGTTCGACAAGGAAGCGCGTGAGCAGCTGCTGGACATCTTCCGCGATGCGGCCGATTACTGGTCTGACCGCAAAATTGCTTTCCGCTGCTTCTATTCGTTCTCGGTGGCACGCGCACCCAAAGGTGATTCGCAAACAGCGGACGATGATGGCTCTGCGGAAGCCATGCCCACCGACAAGCTGGTGGACGTGAGCCCACTGGCGCTGCGCATGAGCAGCCCGTTCAACGCCGGCTACTGGACCGCAGCAGCCTGATCCGGCACATCACCGGGCGTCCAGTCGATCGCCTGAAGCACTGCCCCTCCACTTCAAACGGCCAGCATACGCTGGCCGTTTTGCATGAGAAAACGCTTTGATTGGCGAATCTTCAACGTCACAGCACGGTCATGCCGCGCGGACAGCTGCCGCCAGCGCCACATATTCCGCCACGGATACCTCTTCGGCCCGCCGCTGAACATCGAACTGCCCCTCGAAACCCCGTTCGGCCAGCCACTTGCCCAAGGTGTGGCGCAACAGCTTGCGGCGCTGGCTGAACGCCACCTTCACCAACTCGCCGAAGACCTGCACGTCCAGAGGCACCGGACAGGCATGCGGCACCATGCGCACCACCGCGCTGTCGACCTTGGGAGGCGGGTCGAACGATTCGGGCGGCACGAACAGCACATCCGTCATGTCATAGCGCCACTGCAACATGACCGACAAGCGGCCATATGCCGACGAGGATGGTACGGCGACCATGCGGTCGATCACCTCCTTCTGAAGCATGAAATGCTGGTCCTGCACCACATCGACGGCATCGAACAAATGGAACAGAATGGGCGTGGAGATGTTGTAGGGTAAATTGCCAACAACTCTCAACTTTGTAGCAGACAAGCTTTTTGCTAAAAGCGCAAAATCAACATTCAGCACATCGGACTCGACCACCGTCAGATCAGGCCGCGCGCGCAGGCGGCTGGCCAGGTCACGGTCGAGCTCGACCACCGTCAACCGCCCCAGCCGCTCGACCAAAGGCTGCGTCAGCGCGGCCAGGCCGGGGCCGATTTCGACCATGGGCTCGCCCGGACGGGGATCGATGGCATCGACAATGGCATCGATGATGCCGTTGTCACTCAGAAAATGCTGACCAAACCGCTTGCGAGCAATGTGCTTCATTGGGGGGGCTCTCGCATCTCGACGTAAGCGCGCATGCGGATGTCCTCCAGCCACTTCTGGTACGCCTCGTCGAGTTTCTGTTCCCGCACCAACATCCTCAGCTGCTCCCGCTGTTCACGGGCGGTCATCTCGACCTGCCGACGCTCCAGCACCTGGATCAGGTGCACCCCGAACCGCGACACCACCGGCGCCGACAACTCCATGGGCTGGAGGTTGTTCATAACGTCTTCGAACTCGGGCACAAACACGCCGGGGGCCACCCAGCCCAGGTTGCCGCCGTCGGCAGCAGAACTGTCCTGGCTCACCTCCCTGGCCAAGGCTGCAAAGTCTGCCTGGCCCGCAGCAATGCGCCGTCGCATCTCGGCCAGGCGGGCCACCGCATCCTGTTCGCTCAGGCTCGCAGTGGTGCGCAGCAGGATGTGACGCGCCCGCGTTTGCGTGACGACGGGCTCGGGCATGCCGGCAATGCGCTTGTCGATCACCTTGAGCACATGGAAACCTGCCGGGCTGCGCACCGGGCCGGCCACACCGCCAGCGGAGTGGCTGCGGGTGGCGTTGACAAACAACACCGGCAGCCGGTCAGCCGCCCGCAACCCCAGGCTGCCACCCGCAGCTCGGTCAGGGGCATCGGAATACTCCCGCGCCAAGGCACCAAAATCGGCGCCGGTACGCGCCTTTTCGGCCACCATCTGAGCCTTGCCCATGAGTGCGGCCAGCTTCTGCGGCTCCACGTTTTCGGGCACGGCGATCAACACCTGGGCCAGGTGAATTTGCAGGTCGCTGCCAGGGTTGTCCTGCTTCTGCTGCAAAAACCGCTCGATGTCGGGTTCGGTCACCTTAACGCGTGCTTCCAGCTCGCGCTCCCGCAGGCGTTGCAACTGGATCTGCTTGCGAAGGTTGTCGCGGAACGCTGTCACATCGAGGCCATCGGCCTTCAGACGGTCGTGCATCTGGCTCACGGTCAACTGGTTCTGCCGTGCAATGGTGCGTTCAGCCTCATCGAGGGCTGCCGCATCGACCCGGATGTTGAGTTCCTTGGCCAGTTGAAGCTGCGCCTTTTCGAGGATGACCGATTCCAGCACCTGCTCGCGCAACTGTTCACGCGATGGCACGGGGGCACCGGTGCGCGCCATCTGGTCCGCCACCAGACGCATGCGCGAACGCACCTCCTGGTTGGTGATGGGCTCGTTGTTGACCACCGCGACAATGAAGTCGGTGGTGACCGGTTCATTGGATTGCGCGATGGCAGCCCGCGCCGTTGCGCCTGAAAGCCCGCCTGTTGTGGCCTTCAGGCCTTGCGCGCCAGCGCCAGCTGCGACGACCATGCCCAGTATGGCCGCACACATGGCCCGCGAGCCTGGAAAAAGGGAAGCACGATGTTTCATCTGGTTATCATCCTTCTGAGACGTCACGGCACCACCCGCGTCACTCGTAACGCCCGAACCGGCTGGGTGTCTGGACTTGCTCGTTCAGCGTCATATACCTGGGCACGTTGTTGCGCAGCGTCTGCAAGGGATTGGAGCCGATGCGGGTAAAGCCCGTGAACTCGAGCTGGAACATCACCCGCTGGCTGCTGTTGGCTGCGCTGCGCTGCAAGCGCTCGAGCACAACGCGGCCAACCCAACACCCCGCATCATATTCAAGCCCTGCCACCAGATCGACAACCTTGCTGTCGGGCATGCTGTAGTTGATCCGGCCCACGCTGTACCAGTTGCCGCTGCAGCCTGTTGATTCGCCGGACCCGCTGCCATACGCCCCTGTACGGCCGATGCTCAGGGGCCACTGCCATCCAACATCAACCTGCTCGCTCGGCGGCAACAGCCCGCCTGCCCGCTGCAAACGATAGGCCGCACTCAGCACGTGAAAAGCCTGGGGATGGTATCGGCCCCCTACCGTGGTGCGCTGGGAGCGGCCCTGTTTGGGGTTGAACTGCACGGAGCTTTCAAAAGCCCAGCGCGGATCCCAGTTGAGCGCGGCACCGAGCAACACGTCGCTGACCCGGTCCGTCACGGGGGTGCCGCCCGGCAGCACCACGCGCTGATCGGCAAACCGCAGACGCTGGGCCACCGTGAAGCGGGCCGCCTCGGCACCCGAGGCAGGGTCGATCAGGCGGGAACCCACGCCCACCGTGAGTGCGTGCACGTCAGAAATGCGGTCATGGCCACCGAACACGTTCTCAGTCCAGGCGGAGCCCACGTTGAAGTCTTTCGCAGCCGAGTCGTAATTGGGCAAGCTGTTCTGATCACGGTAAGGCGTGTGCACGTAAAACGCACGTGGCTCCAGCGTTTGCAACAACCCACGGCCCAGCACCGTGGCTTCACGTTCGAAAACCAGGCCGCTGTCCACACTCACCGTGGGCAAGGCGCGGCTGGCGCTGCGCACACCGGTGAACAACGCCTGGTCGAAGCTGTAGTGCGACAGGTGCAACTGCGCCTTCGGCTTGATGAACCAGCCCGGGGTCTGCCACTGGCGGCTGATCTGGGCGATGCCCAGTAGCCGGTTACCGTTGATGTCAGCCAGCACGGACGTGACCGACGGCGCACGACGCGTGGTGAAGCGCGTCAACTGGCTGGTGAACGAATAGTCGACGCCGTCCAGACCGCCCAACACCTGGTTCAACCGACCCCAGTGCATATCGATCTGGGGTTGACGGTCGTACGGAGCCACAATGGGTGCGACGGCATCCTGCAAGGTTTGCCAGGTGTAGATCCCGGCGGTGACACCTACGGACCCGATGCGACCGGACAACACGCCTTCTGCCGGCAACAAACGCTGCGTGAGGACGGCGCCGGAACGGGGAAAGTCCCGCCAGTAATCGTTGTCACTGACGCGGTTGAGGTTGAACCGCAAACCCGAGCCGCTGAGCCCGGGCACCTGATCGCCCAACGCATGCTGGTGCACCAGGCTGTGTCCCCAGCGCTGACGGGCGCGCAACCGGTCATCAGGCATCAGCGACGCCTTCACCTCGCCCTGGAAGGTCGGTTGGAGGTAGCGGAACTCGCCTGTCAGGTTGATGCCGCGCTTGGTCATCAGCGTCGGCGAGAAGGTGGCATCCATCTCGGGCGCAATGTTCCAGTAGTAAGGCAGCGTCAGCTCCAGACCGCTGAGGTTGGTGAGGTTGATGGCCGGCGGCAGCAGGCCCGACTTGCGTTTGTCCGACAGCGGAAAGCTGATGTAAGGGGCAGCCAGAATCGGCACACCCTTGAAGTACAGGGCACCGGAAGTGGCGCGTCCGGTGTCATCCGCATGGTCCAGTTCGAGGCCGACAGCCCTGATCCACCAATCCGGCAGCATGTCGGCCGGTGCCAGGCAGGTGGTGTACGTCGCGTTATGCGCCAGTGTCAGGTTTTCGCCCTTGAAATCCACACGTGTTGCACCGCCCCGCCCGTTGGACTGCAGCAACTCGTAAGTGGGTGTCGTGAAAAAGCCTTCGTAGGTCTGGATGTTGAGCTTGAGCTCAGGGCCCGTGAACCGGTTGCCATTGCGCAGCACACTGACATTGCCTGTGGCAGCCGCCTCGTCGGTCCGATGGAACAGCTCCAACCGGTCTGCCTTCAGGATGGTGTCATGCCGACGCAACTCGGCGTGTCCCTCGACCACGGTGTGTTCGCCCGATTTTCCGCTGATGGCATCGCCAGACACAAAACTGGGTGCCGCGTCCTGGGCATCCGGCGGCAGGCGGTCGAGCAGCATGCCGCTCGCCCGCAAGGGCACAGGCGCCTGTTCAGGCGCGCTTTGCGCACCAACAGTGACCGATTGGGCACCCGTGCCCGCCACACCCCAAGCGGCCAGGCAGGCCGCCACGCGCAGCAGCACCCGGCGTCCACGCGGCTGCGTGGACCGGGGCGACAGGACGCTGGACAGCGTAGGCCGGCAAACGGGGACAGGAGAGGTCATTTGTAGAATCCGGGCGCATTATCGTATGCCGGGTACCTCAGCATGACCTCCTTCCCCCCTCCCATACCCGGCGAACCGTCGGCCACGCCTCATTCCGCCGCCCGCGTTTCAGGGGCAGGTATCGAATGGGCAGACCCGGCCCGCCAGCGCGCCTTTGACACCTGGTTGAACGAGCAGAGCAGCGCACACCACCTGCTGCCCGCCACAGCGCGCGCTGCGTCGGCCGATGCGAGCTTCCGCCGCTATTTCCGTGTAGACCGGGCTGACGGCGGCAGCTGCATCGTGATGGATGCCCCACCTGCCCAGGAAAACTGCCAGCCGTTTGTGAAAGTGGCCCGCCTGATGGCGGCTTGCGGCCTGCACGTGCCTGACATCCTGGCGTGGGACGAGCCACAGGGCTTCATGCTGCTGAGCGACCTGGGCTCCCAGACGCTGCTCGACGTGTTGGACACCGAGCACCCCCAAGCCAACCTGCCCCGCTACAAAGATGCACTCGCAGCCCTGACCACCTGGCAGACAGCCAGCCAGACCGACGTGCTGCCGCCCTATGACGAAGCGGTGCTGCGGCGCGAATTGCAGCTGTTCCCCGATTGGTACCTGACGCGGCACAAAGGCCTGACGTTGAGCGAGGCGCAACTGACCATGCTGGACAAGACGTTTGCCACCATCGTGACGCGCAACCTGGCCGGCCCGAAGGTGTATGTGCACCGGGATTTCATGCCCCGCAACCTCATGGTGCCGCATGCCGGTCATGTGCCCGCCGGCGCTGCGCAACGTCTGGGCGTGCTGGATTTCCAGGATGCGCTGTATGGACCGGTGACCTACGACATTGCGAGCCTGATGCGCGATGCCTTCCTGAGCTGGGAGGAAGACTTCGTGCTGGAAGTCACCATCCGCTATTGGGAGCAGGCGCGCAAACTCGGTTTGCTGGACTTCGAAGGCTGGAGCGAAGACTTTGGCGAGTTCTACCGCGCGGTCGAATGGATGGGGCTGCAGCGCCACCTGAAGGTGCTGGGCATTTTTGCCCGCCTGACGCTGCGCGACGGCAAGCCCAAGTACCTGGCGGACACCCCACGCTTTGTCATGTATGTGCGCAACACCGCCAGCCGCTACCGCGAACTGACCCCGCTGCTGCGGCTGATCGACGAAGTGGAAGGTCTGCAGGCGGCGACCGGCTTCGCTTACGGACGGGTTTGACGAACATTGGCAATAAAAATGCCATCCAGCGCCTGATGCCATTGAGTTTCCAGCTACATTTCAATGCCCCGATTTCACTGCCCTCTTCCCCTGCACGCCGGGCTCACGCTGGAGTTGCCCGCCGGGGCGGCCCGGCATGTGCAGGTGCTGCGCCTGCAGCCGGGCATGGACATCACCCTGTTCAACGGTGATGGCGGCGAGTACACCGCCACCATCACCCGCATGGGGCGCAGTGACGTGGCGGTGGTGATCGGGCACCACCACACCCGCCAGTGCGAACCTGAACGGCCGGTGCACCTGGCCGTGGGCATGCCTGCGAACGAACGCATGGACTGGCTCGTGGAAAAAGCCACCGAACTGGGCGTCACCAGCATCCAGCCCCTGCACACCGCGCACAGCGTGCTGCGGCTCAAGGGCGAACGTGCCGAAAAAAAACAGGCGCACTGGCAGGCGCTGGCCGTTGCAGCTTGCGAACAGTGCGGCGGTAACCGGGTGCCTGCCGTGCAGGGCGTGGACGATTTGCCGCATTGGTTGTCTCAACCGCCAGCACACGGTGAACCTGGCACCGCCGCACCAGCCCGCTGTGTGCTGTCGCTGGCCGAGGGCACACAACCCCTGACCGACTGGTTACGCCAGCTGCCTTCGCAACAGGCGGTATGGTTTCTCAGCGGGCCGGAGGGTGGCCTCTCCCCAGCCGAGGACGAACTGGCCCGCCACCAAGGCTGTGTGCCGGTGCACCTGGGGCCACGGGTGCTGCGCAGCGAAACCGCCGCTCTCACGGCCCTCGCACTGGCGCTGCACATCACGGGCTGACAGCCCACACAACCACGCCCGGACACCGCCACTGTCCGGTGCGGCACAAGTCCAGGCTGGGCGCTGCTGTATAACCTGTCGCTGATGAATAAAAACCTCTGGCTGCTGGCCGCCGCGCAAGGCCTGTTCCTGACCAATAACGTGACCTTCATTGCCATCAACGGGCTGGTGGGGCTCAGCCTGGCACCGGTGGGCTGGATGGCCACATTGCCCGTCATGGGGTATGTGGTGGGCGGGGCCCTGTCCACCGGATTGGTTGCCCGCAGCCAGTCCACCTGGGGACGCAAGGTGTCCTTCCAGCTCGGTTTGCTGGTGGCCTGCCTGTCAGCCCTGCTGGCGGCCTGGGCGGTGGCCCAGCAACAGTTCTGGACGCTCGTCGCTGCCACGGTCATCGCTGGCTATTACAGCGCCAACGGCCAGTTGTACCGGTTTGCAGCCGCCGAACTGGCCGCGCCCGCGTTCAAGGAAAAAGCCGTTTCGCTGGTGCTGGCCGGCGGCCTGATCGGTGCCGTGCTGGGCCCGAACCTGGCCAGCCGCACCCGTGCACTGGCCGATGCACCCTTCATGGGTGCCTACCTGGCACTGGCCGCCGTGGCGGTGTTGGCCATGGGGGTGATGGCCATGGTCACTTTTCCAGCGTCCGAGGCAAAGGCCAAGGGCCCGGACGGTCAGGCTGAACAGGGTCGGCCGCTGGGCGAGATCATGCGGCAACCAGTTTTCATCGTCGCGGCGGGTGCGGGCGCCCTGAGCTACGGGGTGATGAACCTGCTGATGGCCGCCACACCGCTGGCCATGCAGACCTGCGGTTTTCCGTTTGACGATGCGGCATGGGTGCTGGAGTGGCACGTCATCGGCATGTTCGCGCCGGGGTTTTTCACCGGTCACCTGATCAAGCGCTTCGGCACGCTGCAGGTGATGATGGTGGGCGTGCTGCTGAACGCGCTGTGCATCGGCATTGCGCTGTCAGGGCAGGACTTCCACCAGTTTCTGGGCGCGCTGTTCCTGTTGGGCGTGGGCTGGAACTTCGTGTTCACCGGCAGCACCACACTGGCGTTGCAGAGCTACCGGCCCCAGGAAAAAGACCGCGCACAGGCCGCCATCAATTTCTGTGTGTTTGCCACCATGGCATTCACGTCGTTTGCATCCGGCGCGCTGGTGACCACCCAGGGCTGGACCTGGCTGAACCTGGGTTCACTCGTGCCCGTAGCGCTGATGGCGGCAGGCCTGGTCTGGCTGATGGCTAAAAACGCTGCTCCAGCCAGTTGAACAACCCGCTGACGGCCTCGTCACGGTGCGGGTCGTTGAAGATTTCATGGAAAAAATCTTCGTAGCACCGAGCCTGCACCACACCCACCGGCGCGCGTTGGGCAAAACTCCGGCTGCCTTGGGCGTTGACCAGCCCGTCGCAGCCTGCATACATCAGCAACGTGGGGACGCGCCATTGCGGCGCATGTGCCAGCACCTCAGAGCCCGCCTGTGCAATGAAGCGCCCCAAGAGCGGCGAAATGCGGTCGTGCACCAACGGGTCAGCCCGGTAAGCGTCGACCACATCAGGATCGCGCGAGACCAGATCGGGATCCAGTCCGTTGGCCACGGTGATGTGTGGCAGCCAGTGGGGCAGCGTCGCAAGCAAGGTCCGCTGCCAGGCGTTCAGGCCTGGGTCCAGCGCAGGCGACGACAGCACCAACGCATCGACCGGCTGGGTGTGATGCAACGTCAACGCCTGCTCGCGGGCCACCCAGAGTGCCGAAACCAATCCGCCCATGCTGTGACCCAGCAACACCAAAGGCGAGCGAAAACGCGCGCACAGCGTGGCCCGGGTGTCATCCAGTATTTCCGACAAGTCTTTCAGCAACGCGTCCTGAGCGGGCAGGCAGCCACGCTTGCCGGCTGAATCACCGTGACCACGCTGATCGTAGGCACGGACTGAAAAACCCATCGCGTTCAGCTCGGTGGCCAATCGGTCGTAACGCCACGCATGCTCACCGAGCCCGTGAACGATGACCACCACCGCCCTGGGCGCAACACCACGGGGCAGCAACCAGTCATACACAGCCAGGGTTTCACCATCGAACGTGGTGAACGGCAATTGGACGGCCTCTTCGGACTGGATGGAAGCTGCAGATGACATGGGCTTTTCCTTTTATTCCCTGACGTGTGACAGGGTACGGATTTTTCCATGCAAGGACCGGTTTGGACATCCCCCAAACGGGGGAGGCCCGCCACCAGCTGCACCGTCAGGGCATGGCCGTCACCACCTGTGCCACTGCCGCCGTCAGCTTCTGCGCATAGGGCAGATGCAAAAACTCGTTCGGGCCATGGGCATTGCTGCGCGGCCCCAGCACGCCACACACCATCATCTGCGCACGGGGAAAGCCCTGGCTCAGCATGTTCATCAGCGGAATGGTGCCACCCTGCCCGATGGTGCCGTAACCCGCCCCGAATTGCGCCAGCGAGGCGGCCTGCAACGCATCGTGGAACCAGGGCGCGGTGGAGGGCGCATTCCAGCCGGTGGCCGCACCTTGCCCTTCAAATGTGACCACGGCCCGGTAGGGCGCGTTGTCTTCCAGCAAAGCCTTCAGATCCTGAACGGCCTGGCTGGCATCCACCAGCGGGGGCAAGCGCAAGCTCAGCTTGAAGGCGGTGTAGGGGCGCAACACGTTGCCGGCGTTCTGCAGTGCCGGAAAGCCGTCGGCCCCGGTCACGGACAGGGTGGGGCGCCAGGTGCGGTTGAGCAGTGCATCGACCGGGTCGGTCGTGGTGGGCAGCGTGAACGTATTGGCACCGCCACAGTCGGCATGTGCCCAGGGGAAACGCTTGTACACCTCTTCCCCCAGGATGGCCGCCGTGGCCTGGGCCTGGGCCAGCCGCTCGGCCGGCACCTCGCAATGAAAACTGGCCGGCAACAGCCGCCCGGTGGCGCTGTCTTCCAGGCGGTCCAGCACCTGGCGCATGATGCGAAAACTCGACGGCACCAGCCCCGATGCATCGCCGGAGTGGATGCCCTCTGTCAGCACCTGCACCTTCAGCACGCCGCTGGCCATGCCCCGCAGACTGGTGGTGAGCCAAAGCTGGTCGTAGTTGCCCGCGCCGCTGTCGAGGCAGATCACCAACCCCACATCGCCCAGGCGGCCGCGCAGCGCGTCCACGTACGGCAACAGATCGTAGGAGCCGCTTTCTTCGCAAGTTTCGATCAGGCCAACGATCCGGGGGTGCGGCAGTCCCTGGGCCTGCAACGCCTGAATGCTGGCCACCGCTGCGTACACGGCATAACCGTCGTCTGCACCGCCACGGCCGTACAGGCGGTCATCGTCGATGACAGGCGTCCAGGGCCCGAGATCGTTACGCCAGCCGGCGAACTCGGGTTGTTTGTCCAGATGGCCGTACATGAGGCAGGTTTGACCCGAAGGTGCAACCGGTGCAGGGCCTGTGCCGCTGCTGGCTGGCAATTCAAAGAATAAAACAGGCGTCCGCGCTTGTCCTTGATCGTTATTCAGCTCTACTATTTCAACCGACAGGCCGGGCACTTTCTGAGCATTGACCCAATCGGCCGCTGCATGCAACACACGCTTGAGATGCCCTTGCTCAGCCCAGTCGGGCGCAAAGGCCGGCGATTTGGCTGGCACCTCGATGTAGCGTTGCAAGGCGGGCACAATGCGATCCTGCCAGCTCTGGGCCACGTGCGCCCCCAGGGCCTGCGTGTCCAGACGGGACAGATGTTGAAGTGTGGCGGGGTTCAGGCGGTCGTTCATCAGAGGCTCCGAAACAAGTCAAAAACAGGCAGGCGGGCAGTGGCTGCCGCACAGGACGGGCCAGGCTCACATCGGCGCGGGCCGCCCGAAGAGGTAGCCCTGAAACGCCTGGCAGCCCATGACCTGCAACAACTGCAGCTGGCCCTCATTTTCAACGCCTTCGGCCACCACGTCCAAGCCCAGGGAATCGGCCAGTTGCAAGATGGTGTGAGCAATGACGGCATCGTTGGCGTCGGTGAGCAGATCACGCACGAAAGACTGGTCAATCTTCAGCAACGACAAGGGCAGGCGCTTGAGGTAACTCAGCGACGAATAACCGGTGCCGAAATCATCCAGTGAAAAACGGATGCCGTCTCGCGACAACTCGGCCATTTTGGCGATGGTGTCTTCCACATCGTGGAGCAACAGGCTTTCGGTCAACTCGAGCTTGAGCTGGGACGGCCGTGCGCCGGTTGCCGTCAACGTGTCGCGCACGGTCTGCACAAAGTCTGGCAGGCGCAACTGCCGGGCGCTCAGGTTGACCGCCAGCGTCCAATGCGCCCGTGCGGGGTCACTGGCCCATTCGGCCAGGTGCTGACAGGCCTTGTGGAGCACCCAGTTCCCGATGCCCACGATCAGCCCCGTCTGCTCGGCAACGGGAATGAACTCGGCCGGTGACACCATGCCCCGCTGTGGGTGTATCCACCGCAACAAGGCTTCGTGCCCCACCACGCCGCCAGCTTCATTGACCACCGGCTGGCTGAAAAGCGTCAGCTCGTCCCGCACCAGGGCTTCACGCAGGTCGCGTGCCAGCTCCGAGCGTCGCTGAACGGCCGCCTGCATGCGCGGGTCAAAAAAACGGACCGTGTTTCGGCCCGCTGCCTTGGACTGGTACATGGCCAGGTCGGCGCGCTTGAGCACGTCCTCGACACGTTCGGCGTGGTCGCGGAACAAGGTCAACCCCAAGCTGGGCGTGTTGTGGTGTTCGCCCCGCTGCAAGGCATAGGGTTGATTGAGCGCCTGCAACAGCTTTTCGCCCACGGAGTTGGCATACATCGCAGCCTGGGCTTCATCCTGGCCCAATGCTTCGAGCAACACGACAAACTCGTCACCCCCCAGCCGGGCGACCGTATCCTGATCGCGCACAGCCCCCAGCAGGCGTTTGCCCACCTGCTGAAGCAGCAGGTCCCCCTGGTCATGTCCCTGTGTGTCATTCAGGTCCTTGAAATTGTCCAGGTCGATGAAGCACACCGCCGCCCAATGACCGCTGCGCGTGCAGGCAGCCTGAGCCTGCTCCAACCGGTCATGGAACAGCCTGCGGTTGCAAAGACCGGTCAACGGGTCGTAGAACGCCAGACGCTCGATATGCGCCTCGGCCTGCTTGCGCTCGGACACGTCACGCGCCAACCCCAACACACCCAGGGCCTGGCCGTCGGGGCCCAGGACCGCTCGCTTGACCACCTCGAACGTGAGCGGGTCCGTGCTGTCGCCAGCGCGCGGCAACGCCTGCTCGTAGGTCACCGGCGCATGGCTCTGCAAGGCGCGCATGTCGGTGTGCCGGTAGGAACCGACCAGCACGGGGTCAGCTTCCAGATCTGGTTCGGTCCGGCCCACAATGTCCTGCACGGCTCGGCCATAGCCCTGTGCGGCTGCGGCATTGCACATCACGAAAACGCCCTGTGTGTCTTTCAGCCACACCCGGTCGGGAATGGCATCAAACAGGGTGCGCAAATGGAGTTCGCTGCGCTCCAGGGCCTGGCCAGCGCGCACATGGGCGGTCACGTCGGCAAACGTGCGCACCCAGCCCCCGTCGGGCATGGGTTGCGAGCGCACTTCCAGAACCGTGCTATTGAGCCGTGTGTGGTTGTACTGGGGCGCAAACCAGAGCTTGCCATCGCCGTCCCGACGGTACCATTCAGACAGGTTGACCCGATCAGCGTCGGTGCCGAAATGACCCATTTCACGCTGCCAGTCGATCACCTGTTCGAACATCGGCTGGCGGGCCAGGAGCGCATCCGGCAGTTCCAGCAAAGCCAACAGGCGCTGGTTGTAGTAGGTGACCCGACCTTGTTCCGAAAGCATCATCACACCCTGGCTCAGGCTTTCAAGGGTGGCATCCATCAGGTGGGTGCGGGCATGCAGTTGCTCGTGCGCCCGCTGCAACTGCGCCTCGGTGTCCACTCGCTCCGTGGCATCGCTGGCAAATCCGTACCAGGTCACGCCGCCATCGCCGTCGCTGTAGGGCACAGCATTGCTGGCATGCCACACGACCCGCCCGTCGGGCCACTGCACTCGGTAGGTCTGTACCCAGGGGGTCAGCGTGCGTGCCGAGCTTTCGAGTGCCGCACGGCATTTGACGAAGTCAACGGGCAGCAACCGCGCAAAAACAGGTGCCGCGTCATGCCGGGCCTGGGCCGGATCGAGCTGGAACAGGTCCATCATGGCATCACTCGCAAACGGGAAGCTGAACCAACCCCTGCTGTTGCGGTGCAATTGGAACAGCATGCCCGGCACGCGAGAGGACAAATTGATCACCAGCGCTTTATGGTGCTCAACAGTTTGCTCTGTTCGTTTGAGCTGTGTAACGTCCCTGGCCACCCCCATGTGGCCCAGCCAAACGCCCTGCGCGTCCCACTGCGCCCGCCCGCTGAACTGCCACCACTGGGTCACGCCATCCGGACTGTGGCACAACAACGCCACCCCCTCGAACGGGGCACGCGACTGCATGGCCTGCCCGAGCGGCGAGACGTGGCCGGTCTGCCCCCCCTGCGCAGACACCGCCCAGAGGGGCTTGCCGGTCATGTCTGCCCAGACACCGGAGGCACTGTGCCGCCCGGCCAATCGGGTCACGCGGCCCTGCGCATCACAAGCCCAGAACACCTCGTCGCTCAAGGCCAGGCCATCCTGCCAGCTCTCGGGTGTGGCCGCTGCGGCAGCGACATGACACCCGTCCACCGCCAGTGGCAGGCTGTCGCGGCTGGTCAGATCTTCAGCAGGCATGGGCAAGAAAGAAAATCGTCAGGTTGGCTTGGGAAGCTCAGAATAGTAAGCCAATCGGTCAAAACAATGCCCAGTGCTTGCGATAGATCAAATCAAGCCCGGCTGACGGGCACAAAATGAGGGGTTGCCGTCTCGGCCGACTCTGCCACAACACCATTCAGGAGACCACCTTGCTCAGCGCCTACATCACACACCCCGACTGCGCCCGCCATGAAATGGGGCCTCACCACCCCGAATGCCCTGAGCGGCTGGCCGCCATCCAGGACCATCTGCTGGTCAAAGGCCTGCTGGACTACATGCTGCCCCACGATGCACCCCTGGCCACCGAGGAGCAATTGGGCCGTGCCCACAACGTGTTGTATGTCAAGGAAATGCTGGCCGCATCGCCCACCGAGGGCTACTTTGCGCTGGACCCTGACACCAACATGAACCCGTACACCATCCCTGCGGCACTGCGGGCTGCAGGGGCTGCCATCCATGCGACCGATCTGGTCATCAACGGCGCGGTGTCCACCGCGTTTTGCAACGTGCGTCCGCCCGGTCATCATGCCGAGCATGCTGCTGCGATGGGATTCTGTTTTTTCAACAACGTGGCGGTCGGTGCCCGGCATGCGCTGGATGTCCACGGCCTGCAACGGGTAGCGGTGATCGATTTCGATGTTCACCATGGCAACGGCACCGAGGACATCTTCCAGGGTGACGAACGGGTGCTGATGTGCTCTATCTTCGAAAAAGGTTTGTACCCCTTCAACGGCGAAGAAGCCGTGGGCCCCAACATGTGCAACGTGGGGTTGCCCAGCCGCTCGGGTGGTGACAAGTTCCGCGAGGCGGTCACCAACGAATGGCTGCCGGCGCTGCATGCGTTCAAACCCGAAATGATCTTCATCTCAGCCGGATTCGACGCGCACCGAGAAGACGACATGGGCAACCTAGGCTTCGTGGAAGCCGACTACGCCTGGGCCACACAGCAACTCATGGACGTGGCCCGGGTGCACGCCAAAGGCCGCGTGGTGTCCTGCCTGGAAGGTGGCTACGTCATGAGCCCGCTCGCGCGCAGCGTGGCCGCACACGTCAAAGTGCTGATCGGTGCCGACTGACATGCACCTGTCATGTGCTGAGGCTTGAATTGCAAGCACATTGACAGCACAGGATAGGTGTAAACCCTTATATTTGCTGGCTTGAACAAGCGAGGCATTCCATGGACAAGCATTACCTGACACCCCTTTTCACGCCCCAGCATGTGCTGGTGTTTGCCGCTTCGGCCGAACATGCCGAAGAGGCCTACGCCCATGTTCAGGCCAAAGTCCTGCGAGACAACCTGACGGCACAACGGTTTGCGGGCGAGTTCACCTTTGTCGACATCCACACCTCTGGCACACTGGCCGATCTGGCCCACACCCGTGCCGACCTGGCCGTGATTTCACTGCCACACGCTGAAGTGGCGGCGGCACTGGAGGTGGCCGGGCGCATGAAGTGCAAGGCCGCGCTGGTGGTGTCCTCGGGCATCGACGCAGACCTGTCATCCGACCTCAAGCGCATTGCCCGTCGCTCCGGCATGCACTTGCTGGGGCCCAACTGCCTGGGTTTCCAGCGGCCTTTGACCGGACTGAATGCGAGTGTGGCCGGCCCCATGGCAGCCAAGGGCCCGTTGGCGCTGATCAGCCAGTCGGGAGCCCTCACCTCTTCCATCCTCGATTGGGCTGCCAAGAACGATGTCGGCTTTTCCACGGTCGTGTCCCTGGGGCCCAACACCGTGGTCGACCTGGCCGAAGTACTGGACTTCCTGGCAGCCGATGCCCACACCCAGAGCATCGTGGTGTACATGGAAGGCATCTCCAATGCCCGGCGCTTCATGAGTGCGCTGCGCGCAGCGGCCAACGCCAAGCCTGTGGTGGTTCTCAAAGCCGGCCGCAAACCTGCCGGCAACGCCGCCGCACAGACACACAGCGGCACCATTGTGGGCAGCGACGATGTGTTCGATGCGGCGCTGCGCCGCGCGGGTGCCGTCCGGGTGCGCTCGTTCGTCGAACTGTTTTCAGCGGCCAAATGCCTGGCATCGCGCTACAGGCCGGTTGGCAAGCGCCTGGCCATCATCACCAACGGTGGCGGCCCCGGTGTGCTGTCAGCCGACTGGATTGCCGAGCTGGGGCTGGAACTGGCCCGCCTGTCGCCCGGCGTGGCCGAAGAGCTCAAACCCAAGCTGGGACCGCTGGCAACCACCAGCGGCCTGATCGATCTGGCCGAAGATGCCAGCCCCGAGAGCTACACCGCAGCGCTCGAGGCGGCCGCCAAAGACAGCCAGGTAGACGGTCTGCTGTGCATCCATTCGCCCAAGATTGGTGGCGATGCCGATGCCGTGGCCCAGACACTGGCCAACCTCAAACCCAAACTGCGCAAACCCTTGCTGGCCTGCTGGATGGGCGACTCGTCCGTCACCGCTGCACGCAAGACACTGGGCGAAGCCAGCATCCCCAACTTCCGCACGCCCGAAGCGGCGGTGGGGGCGTTCAACAACATCGCCTCGTTCTACCAGAACCAGCAGATGTTGCAGCAAACGCCGCCCCCGCTGTCGTCATTGGCCAAGCCTGACATCGAAGGCGCGCGCCTGCTGATCGAAGGTGTGCTGGCAGAGCGGCGCAACATCCTGACCGAAATGGAATCGAAGGCGCTGCTCGCGGCCTTCCACATCCCCGTGACGCAGACCATTCTCGCCCGCTCCGCCAGCGAAGCGATGATGATTGCCACCCAACTTGGCTACCCGGTGGCCTTGAAGATCGACTCGCCCGACATCAGCCACAAGTCGGATGTGAACGGCGTGGCACTGAACATCGCCCATGCAACGGCCGTGCGCGACACGTTCAACGACATGATGCAATCGGTGGCCAGGTTGTGCCCGCAAGCCCACATCAACGGCGTGACGATCCAGAAGATGGCACCCACCCGTCGGGGCCGCGAAATTTACATCGGGCTGGTGACCGACGAGCCCTTCGGCCCGGTCATTGCATTCGGTGCGGGTGGCACCATGATCGAGCTGATCGCCGACCGCGCGATGGAACTGCCCCCTTTGAACCAGTTTCTGGCCCACCGGCTGATCGAGCGGGCACGTGTGGCCACCACCTTGGGTGAGTGGCGCGGTGCCCCGGCGGTGGACTTCACATCGCTGGAACAGATTCTGCTGCGCGTCTCGGAAATGGTGTGCGAGCTGCCACAACTGCGCGAGATGGACATCAACCCCATCATCGTGGACGAGCACGGTGCCGTCGCTGTGGATGCCCGCATCGTCATCGAGCAATCCACGCAATCGACCAGCCAGTACAACCACCTGTCCATCCTGCCGTACCCCGCGCACCATGAACAAACCTGGCCGATGCGCGGCGGCGGGCAGTACACCATCCGGCCGATCCGCCCGGACGACGCACAGATGCTGCAGGCGCTGGTCAAGAGCCTGTCGCCCGAGAGCCGCTACTTCCGCTTCGTATCGTCGTTGACGGAGCTGCCGCCCGGCATGCTGTCGCGCTTCACGCTGATTGACTACGACCGCGAAATGGCGCTGGTGGCTGTGCACAAAACGCGCGAGGCACTGCCCGATGGCAGCTTCACTGAAACCGAGCGCATCGTCGGCGTGTCGCGCTATGTCACCAACGTGGACGGCACCACCTGCGAGTTTGCGCTGCTGGTGGCAGATGACTTCGGCGGCAAGGGCTTGGGCTCACGCCTGATGCTCAGCATCATGGAAGTGGCCCGCGAAAAAGGCCTGACCGAAATCGAAGGCCTGGTGCTGACCAACAACCCCGGCATGCTGCGCCTGATGAAGAGCCTGAACTACACCATCAAGCCCTTCGCGGAAGATCCTGACTTCCGCCTGGTCACACACCCGCTGTGAAGAGGCCGTCCGGCCTCTTCAGAAAGTTTCCCAATCGCCGTCTGCGCTGGCTGACGGTTTGGGTACGGATTTGCGGGCGGCAGGGTTTGCCGGACGTACAGTGGCTGCCGGTGATGTCGCGGCCGTTGGCGCAGGCTTGACGGCTGACCGGGCGGCAGAAGACGCTGCCGTACCTGCTGGTTTGGCCGACGATATGCCGGGTGTGGCAGGCGCACTTGCTCTGGCTGCTGCCGCAGACGCCCCCGTGGCTTTGGCGGCTGCGGCCCCGGTGGCTTTCGCGGGCGCAGGCAATGGCGTGTGCGCAGGTGCGGGTACAGACTTGGCCGCAGCAGCGGCTCCCGCCTGGTGGGGCAAGCGGGGGGCATCCGCATCGGCATGTCGGCGCGGTGTGGGCAACGCTTTGGTGGCAGACGCTTTGGGTGGAGCAGGTGGCGCGCTCAGCTTGGGCGCGGCAGGCGCGGGCGCTGGTGCGCTGATGCGGCGTGCCGTCGGTACGGCCGAGCTCCCTGACGACACAGTGCGCCGCACCAGCTCCGAATCGGCCACGCCATCGTTGCCGGTCTTGTAGCGCGCCAGCGCTTCTTGCAGCCGCATGGTCTGGTGCGTGAGGTTGTCCGCAGCGGCAGCCACCTGGTCCACCAGGGCAGCGTTCTGCTGCGTCATGTGATCGAGTTCACCCACCGACACGTTCATGCGCGAAATGCCGCCGGACTGCTCAGCCGCCGCAGCCGTGATTTCGCCGATGACATCTGTCACACGCTGCACGCTGGCCACGATTTCAGACATGGTCTGTCCGGCAGCATGCACCTGGTCGCTGCCACTTTGCACACTGTTCACACTGGCGGTGATGAGATCCTTGATTTCCTTGGCAGCCTGGGCGCTGCGCCCGGCCAGGCTGCGCACTTCGCTGGCCACCACAGCAAAACCCCTGCCTGCCTCGCCGGCGCGCGCGGCTTCCACCGCTGCATTCAACGCCAGAATGTTGGTCTGGAAAGCAATGCTGTCGATCACACCGATGATGTCGGCAATCTTGCGGCTGCTCTGGTTGATGGCATCCATGGTCGTCACGACCTGGCTGACCGCCTCGCCACCGCGCGCAGCCACCTCTGCTGCCGAGGTGGCCAGCTGGTTGGCCTGCCGGGCGGCATCGGCACTCTGCTGCACGGTGTCGGTCAGCTGTTGCATACCGGTGGACGTGCGTTGCAGGCTGCCCGCTGCGGCTTCGGTGCGGCCACCCAGTTCGATATTGCCTTTCGCCACTTCCTTGGCCACAGCATCGATATCAGCCGCCGACTGCTCCATCTGGCGCATGTTGGCACTGAGCTGCCTGCGGGTGACCTCCAGCGCCGCGATGAACTGCCCCAGCTCATCTTTGCTGTTGGACACCAGCGGCTGCGAGTAATCGTTGTTGCTGAGTTGGTTGACCGCTTTCAACACGTCGCGCAACGGAAAAAGCACCATTTTGCGGATGGCCCACAACACAGCCACGGCGGCGATGACGGCACCACCCGCAATGAGGGTCCACAGCAAGACCAGGTCTTTCACCGTGTGCGCAATGGTGTCGCTTTCACGCTGCGCCTGCACCACCGCCCAGCCCCAAGGCTGGAAGTAGGTCCACCCCACATGGGCTTGCCCGCTGCCCTTGAGCACGTTGGTCAAAGGCAGGTCACGGAGGACACCCGACGTGCGGCCCGCTGCCGTTTCGGCTTTGAGAGCGGTCAACAAAGCGTCAGTCGCCTCCAGCTTGGCAGGCACGCCTGTGCCGACGGTCATGCCCAGCCGTGGGCCCTCGCGCAACTCGACGGCCAGTGTGGCCATCGTGTCGGTACCGGATGCCTGGAACGACTGCTTCAAGGCATCCATCTGGGCCGTCATGTCATGCCCGATGAAGAGGATGGCAATGGTTTTGCCGTCATCCACGACGGGCTCGTAACGCGTCATGTACAGCTTGCCGAACAACACAGCTGCACCCACATACGGTTGGCCGGCCAGCATCAGTGCATAGGCCGGGTGTTTGCGGTCGAGCAAGGTGTTCACGGCACGGGTGCCGTCTTCTTTCTTCAGACTGGTAGTGATGCGCCTGAAGTCTTCGCCCTCGCGCTGGAAAATGGTGGCCACCCCACCCGTCATCTGTGTGAAAGCGTCCACAGACTGGGTGTCGCCCTCGACAGGCATGCCGGCATACTGCAATTGCAAACCGTCGTTGATGGGCTGGAGCTTGATCAGCGTCGAAGGCAGCCGGTCACTGAGGATGCTGAACGACTGTGTGGCGGACTGCCGGGCTGCTTCGTCCACCTGCTTCAGGCTGGCGGCCAGACTACCGGTGCGGTGCACCAGCGCCTCGACACCATCCGTCCGCTCGCGCTCGTACATGGTGACGGAAAACACCACCAACCCCAGGAAAATCAGCATGCAAGCAGCGGCCACCACCACCAGCAACTTGGTGACCAGGCTCCAACCCGCCTGCCAGCTTTGCAATGGGGCGCTGCCTGCGCTCATCGTGTTCGACATGTCGCGTTCTCCTCGGGGCAGGTGGCGATCCAAACCCGCCCGCTCATGTGTTATGCGTTCAGAAAGTTTCCCAATCACCACCATCGTCTGCGGATGGCGCGGCAGCGGCACCTGCCTTGCCCGGGGTGTGCTTGAGCGCCGGGCGCTTCAGCCCGGATGCAGGTGAAACACTGACCGCAGGTGCCGACGATTTCATATCTTTTTGAGGCTTATCGCTTGATATTGAATCCTTAACAGCTATGCTTTTTGCGATACCTGAAGGAGCCACCGGTTGCCCCAGGCGCGGCGTGGCAGGCGTTGCGCGGGCCGCTGGCAACGGTGTGGCCCGCACAGCCGCAACCGGCCGTGCAGGGGCCGATGAACCCAGGCTGGCCGCCTGGCCGCCCACCCGGAACACACTGACCACCTCGATCAGCCGATGGGCCTGGTCACGCAAGCTCTCGGCCGCGGCGCTGCTTTGCTCCACCAGCGCAGCGTTCTGCTGCGTCATCTGGTCCAGTTGGCTGACGGTGACATTGACCTGCGCAATACCTTCACTTTGCTCGGCAGAGGCGGCGGTGATTTCACCGATGATGTCGGTCACGCGCTGCACGCTGGCCACGATCTCGCCCATGGTGTCACCCGCATCCTTGACCAGAACGCTCCCACTGTTGACCTTTTCGACACTGGTTGTGATGAGCGCCTTGATCTCCTTGGCCGCCTGGGCGCTGCGCTGCGCGAGGTTGCGCACCTCTCCGGCCACAACGGCAAAGCCCCGACCCGACTCGCCCGCCCTTGCAGCTTCCACGGCTGCATTCAGCGCAAGGATGTTGGTCTGGAATGCAATGCCGTCGATCACTCCCACGATGTCGGCAATCTGGTGGCTGCTGCGGTTGATGTCGTCCATCGTCGCCACCACCTGACTGACCACCTGGCCACCCCGCGCAGCCACGTCGGCCGATGTCGTCGCCAACTGATTGGCCTGACGAGCGGCATCGGCGCTTTGCTTCACCGTGGCGGTAAGTTCCTCCATGCTGGAAGCGGTCATCTCCAGGTTGCTGCCCGCCGCTTCGGTCCGCTGAGCGAGGTCGTGCGTACCGGCAGCTACTTCCGAACTGGCGGTCTGGATGCTTTCGCTGGCTTGGTGAACCTGCGTCACCAACCGGGCCAGCGAGTCGTTCATGTGTGACAACGCAGCCGTCAGCTGCCCGAATTCGTCACGCCGATCGGTGTGGATGGTTTGGGTCAGGTCACCACTGGCAATGGCCTCTGCCAGCTTGACCGACTTCAGCAAAGGTGTGCGGATCGAGCGGATGAGGTACACCGCGCCCACCACGATCATCATCAGCACCACCACCAGCCCCAGACCGGAGTACAGCACGGTTTTGCGGCTGGCCCCTGCCATTTCTTCCCGCAAATCGAGCAAAGCCTGCTGCTGCAGGGTGACAAACGCATTGAGCGCCTGTATGTACTTGTCGCGCTGCGGCAGAAAATCGCTCTCGACCATGGTTGCCGCCTTGTCGGCATCACCCGCAGTGCGGATGTCGATGATGGCCTTGCGCAACGCCAGCACCTTGGTACGCTCAGCCGCGACGAGGTCCAACGCGGCCTTTTCGGCAGGCGACAGGGCTTGCGATTCGATTTGTTTCTGCAAGCCGTTGATGTTTTCGATCACCTTGCTCGAATCGGCTTTGAAGATTTTCTGCAATGCAGGATCGTCGGACAGCATGAGCGCCATGTTGCGCACCACATTGCCGTCTGTCAGCCGTCGCCAGTCGGATGCCAGCGCCAGACGCTGATCCAGCGCGCTGGTTCGCGCAGCCGTTTCGGCCCGCAAAGCGCTGGTGCGCACAGCCGCAAACGACAAGACCACCAGCATGGCGATCATCATCGCAGCGACGGCCAGCCACAACTTGGCAGAAATGCTCAGGTTACGCATAAGCCCTCCTCACGATGGGGCGTTGACTCAACAAACCAGCCACAACAGCCCTAGCCGGCCGGGCAGGCCAGCCGACATGACTACAGCCATCAACGGCAAGTGCGGCCTCGCTGTCAGAGTGCGTTGTCCATCAGGCCCATGTCGGGGCTGGACATCAACGCCTGAATGTCCATCATGATGAGCATGCGCTCACCCACGCTGGCAATACCGGTGACGTAAGCGTTGTCGGCGGCAGCGCTGTTCATCTCCGGCGAGGCTTTCAGGTCTTCTTCGGGCAACTCGAGCACGTCGGACACCGAGTCGACCACAGCACCCACGATCCGCCCCTTGACATTGAGCACGATGACGACGGTGAAGTCGTTGTACTCGGCCTTTTCGCAACCCAGCTTGATGCGCAAGTCCACCACCGGCACGATCACGCCACGCAAATTGACCACGCCCTTGATGAAATGGGGTGAATTGGCAATGCGGGTGGGCACTTCGTAGGAGCGGATTTCCTGCACGCGCAGGATGTCGATCCCGTATTCCTCACCACCCAGCCTGAAGGTCAGGAATTCCTTGGTAGGACCCGTGGCCTTGGGCTTATGCTGGTTCGTGTTGCCGGCACCCAGCATCTGCTTGACCGATGTGGCCGATGTCGCACCGTTGGCTGGTGCAGCGGCGCTTGCCTGTGCCATGTTCATGTGTGCTCCTTCTGACTTCCGGTTCCGACGGGGTGTGCAATGAACAACCCCGTGTCGTGTTGAAACAATGTGCGTCGCCAGCTTTTTTTCAGATGGCTTGTCGGCCCAATACCCTAAACCGATGTTTTAACACCAGAACAGGGGCTTGCGGGACAGATTGGCCCGACAAGCCTGAGTTTTGTCGCAAGCGTGCCCTTGCATCAGAACGTCTCCCAGTCCCCATCGTTGGCAGGCGGCGTGCTGACCACCCGGGTCGCCGGCTTGACCGGCAACGGCGGAGCCGAAGGCACAGGTGCAGGCGCTTGTGCACGAGATGGCGATGCCTTGGGCTTCACAGTGCCCGTCGAAACTGACTTAGTCGCTATCTTTTTCGGAGAAACAAAAGGGCTTGCCAGCGCCGGGGCCCGCACCGCAGGTGCCCGAGCGGGAATAGGTGCAGGAATTGGCGCGGAAGCCGATGCGTGAGCGGGGGGCTGCGGACTGACCGGACGCGGCTCGCGTGGCGTTTGGGCTGCGGGCCGTGTATCGTGCCCACCCAGGTTGAACGCGCTGACAGCTTCGACCAACTGGCGCGCCTGTTCACGCAGGTGTTGCGATGCCGCCGTGCTGTGCTGAACCAGCGCTGCGTTTTGCTGTGTCATCTGGTCCAGTTGCGTGACCGCAACATTGACCTGCGCGATGCCATGGCTTTGTTCGTCTGCAGCCGCCGTGATTTCTCCGATGATGTCGGTCACGCGCTGCACACTGGCCACGATTTCTGCCATGGTCTGGCCGGCATCACGCACCAGTTCGCTGCCACTGTGGACTTTTTCGACGCTGGTCTGGATGAGGTCCTTGATTTCTTTGGCAGCCGTGGCTGAGCGCTGCGCCAGGCTGCGCACCTCGCCCGCCACCACCGCAAACCCACGGCCCTGCTCACCCGCACGAGCCGCCTCCACCGCAGCGTTCAGCGCCAGGATGTTGGTCTGGAAGGCAATGCCATCGATCACGCTGATGATGTCGGCAATCTTCTGGCTGCTCTGCTGGATGTCTTGCATGGTGTCCACCACCTGGCCCACCACTTCGCCACCTTTGGCGGCCACGGCCGAGGCGGTAGATGCCAGCTGGTTGGCCTGACGTGCGGAATCGGCACTCTGACGCACGGTTGCCGTGATCTCCTCCATGCTGGACGCCGTCTGCTCCAGGCTGGATGCAGTCGCTTCGGTGCGCGAGGCCAGGTCAGCATTGCCCTGGGCCACATCGCCTGCGGCGCGGGTGATCTGGGACTCGATGTCGCGCACGGTCATCACACTCTGGCGGATGCGCTGCAACATGCCCAGCATCTGGCGGCCGAGCTCGGAAACGGGCGACACACCCGTCAGGTCCAGCGCAATGGACGAGCCGGTGTCCACCTTGCGGACCATATGCTGCAACTCTTCTCCGGCCCGGGATGCCTCACGCATGCCTGTCACGATGAACAACTGCAAACCGGTCTGCACCACGACGTAGAGGGCGTGGATCACGATCCGACCGAAGTCCGGCTCGTTCAGGCAATACAAGCCGAAACCGGCAGCCAGCATGCGGTCAAACAACACATGGTGCACCGCAAACAAAACCGCGGACAGCAGCAGCGGGCGCCAGTCCAGGTAAACCATCAGCAAGGCCAGCGTGACGAACACACCGAAATGCATTTCCACCATGCCACGCGCCAACTGGATGTGCAGCATGACAAACAAGGTCTGCACAGTGGCCAGCACCAATGACGAACCCAGCGTGCCACGCATGCCGACATAAGCCCCGAAAGCCATGGCCAGCAACACCACCGTGGACACCAGCGCCAGCGCCTTGTCGACAAGGGCAAAACCCATGCCCACCGACATCAGCGCCGAAATCACGATGACTGCCAGCAGCGCCTGGTCACCCAACACGCCACGTGACTTGCTGCCACCCGAACCTGCTTGAACCGACCCCATGATTTGCACCTTTGTTCCAACGATTGTCCAGCCCGCTGACATTGCCTGACGGTCAGGCAATCCATCTTGACAACAGGCTTTTGCCAAAGTGTGACACGGCCAATTCTGACCGGTACCCGTATCTACCCTCGGCATGCACGATGCCGTGGCCAGGGCACCGTCAGAGTGACACGCTGAACACTGCCGTGCTGGCCATCAGGTTGACCATCGAGCGCACGACGCGCCCTTCGGCCAGCCCAAAACTGTCCTGTATGGTCAGGCCGTTGCGTTGGGCCAGCACCTCGAAATCGGCAAACGTGCCCACGCGGATGTTCGGGGTGTCGTACCACTGATAGGGCAGGCGTTTGGTCACTGGCATGCGCCCTTGCAGCACGCTCAACCGGTTGGGCCAGTGTGCAAAATTCGGGAATGCAATGACCCCCAGCCGCCCGACACGGGCTGTTTCGAGCAGCATAGTCTGCGCGTTGCGCAGGTGCTGCAAGGTGTCGATTTGCAACACCACGTCAAAGCTTTTGTCGTCAAACATGCTCAACCCGTCTTCCAGGTTGAGCTGCAGCACGTTCACGCCACGCTGCAGGCAGGCATGCACCTTGGCGTCGTCGATCTCGACACCATAGCCTGTGCATTGCCGCTGTTTGACGAGATGCGCCAACAGGGTACCGTCGCCGCAGCCCAGGTCAAGCACCCGCGATCCGACGGGCACCAGGCGCGCGATGGCATCGATCAATGTGTGGTCGCTCATGCTCGGATACTCACTTTATGGTCGAAGTAGGCACGCACTGCCTGCATATAGCGCGGATCGTCCAGCAAAAAAGCATCGTGCCCGTGCGGCGCATCGATTTCGGCATAGCTCACATCCCGCCGGTTCTGCAAGAGCGCACGCACGATTTCACGGCTGCGCGCCGGAGAAAACCGCCAGTCGGTCGTGAAACTGATGAGCAGAAACGACGCCTGGGCTGATGCCAGCGCCTGCGCCAGGTTGCCCCCATGAGCCCGCGCCGGGTCAAAATAGTCCAGCGCCCGGGTGATCAGCAGGTAGGTGTTGGCATCAAAGTACTCGCTGAATTTGTCGCCCTGGTGGCGAAGATAGCTCTCTATCTGGAACTCGACATCCTGTGTCGAGTAACGGTAGGCGCGCGCCTCGGCAGGTGACCGGGCTGCATCGTCCTCCGCCCCGGTGGCCGCAACGGCCACCTGTTCGGCCAGGGGCTTGAGGTGGCGACCGAACTTTTCGTTCATGACATCGTCGCTCAGGTAGGTGATGTGCCCGATCATGCGTGCGATGCGCAACCCGCGCTTGGGGATCAAGCCCTCCCGCAGGTAGAAGCCCTGCGCGAAATCGGGGTCCGTCACGATGGCGCGGCGCGCAACCTCGTTGAAGGCAATGTTTTCGGCCGTCAGGTTGGGTGCGCTGGCCACCACCACGGCATGCCGCATGCGATCCGGGTATTGCAGGGTCCAACTCAAAGTCTGCATGCCTCCCAGGCTGCCCCCCATGACCGCAGCCAGTTGCTGGATGCCCAGCACATCGAGCAACCTGGCCTGGGCATTGACCCAGTCTTCGACCGTCACCACGGGAAAATCTGCCCCCCAGGGCTGACCGGTGGCGGGGTTGATGTGAGTGGGTCCGGTGGAGCCGAAACATGAGCCCAGGTTGTTGACACCGATCACAAAAAACCGGTTCGTGTCCAAGGGCTTGCCTGGGCCAATCATGTTGTCCCACCATCCCTCGCTGCGCGGGACGATCTGGCCCTGGGCGTCGGCATGCACACCCGCCACATGATGAGAAGCATTCAGCGCGTGGCAGATGAGGACGGCATTGGAACGGTCGGCATTGAGGGTGCCGTACGTCTCATAGACCAGCTCGTAGGCGGGCAACACGGCCCCGCTCTGCAAAGGCAGCGGTTCTGTGAAACGGTGTGTTTGCGGTGTGACGATCATGGAGGCGTACCCTGAAAACTGCCCAGATAGCTGTGCCATTGATCAGAGGCCGGATGGCCTCCCTCTTTAGCGGCATTTCTTGAGCGCCCGCAATCTGGTTCAAATCGGCGCTGGTCGGGTGAGTATATGAGGGTCTGGTGTGTTGTTATTGTGCAATGTATCGTCAAAGCGCTTGCCAAGCTTTGAAAAAACACCCTCACTTCAGCCCATACAGCGCATAATGCTTTGGCTGATTCACGCGCGTGGGTTGGCGAGTCAGGTGATCGGTCGGTTTCGCGTGCTACAGGTTTCATTGTGCTATCGGGGCTCCATCGCTATTTTTCAGGTATTTTCAGGAGTCCCTTCATGGGCAACAAACTTTACGTCGGCAACCTGCCTTACTCGGTTCGCGATGACGATCTGCAACAGTCCTTCGGTGCCTTCGGCAACGTGACCAGCGCCAAAGTCATGATGGAACGTGACACCGGCCGCTCCAAAGGTTTCGGCTTTGTGGAAATGGGCAGCGATGCGGAAGCACAGCAAGCCATCGCCGGCATGAACGGCCAGTCTCTGGGCGGCCGCAGCCTGGTGGTCAATGAAGCTCGCCCCATGGAAGCACGCCCACCCCGCAGCGGTGGCGGCGGCTTCGGTGGCGGTCGCCGTGATGGCGGTGGCGGCTACGGCGGCGGCAACGACGGCGGTTTCCGCAGCCCTTACGGTGGCGGTGGCCGCCGTGACGGCGGTGGTGGCCGTGGCGGTTACTGAGCACCCAGTTTGATTTGACGCACAACCCCCGGCCTGCATCGCAGTCCGGGGGTTGTTTGCTTCTGGATCAGCCCATCGTGTCGTTCATGATGTTGGTGGCCCAGGCCATGGCGTAAATGCCTTCGGCAGTTGTGGGGGCCGGTGACACCCCGCCGGCGCCCGGCGCAGGCACCATCGTTTTCTTGTCCTTGTCGTAACGGTAGACCGCTGCAACGTGGATGACCTCGGTGTGCGAGACAAAGCTGTAACAGGTGTTGGCGATGATCGGGTTGTCGGGCGCAGGTACACCCAGCATCTGAGCCGCCACTGCGCCCGCACACACCTTCGCCTGCTGGTTCGCCATGTGCCCCGATTTGGGCATACCGGGTGAACCGGCTGTCGAATCTCCCAGCACATGCACGCCCTTGGCTGCCGTGGACTCGTAACTGAGAAAGTCCACACCGCACCAACGGTCGCCGACATTGGCCAGCCCCGCTTTGCGCGCAATGTTGCCCGCCCGCTGTGGCGGAATCACATTGAGCACTTTCGCCTGTACCTTGCCCTGCAGGTCGAAGTTCAAGGTACCGGTGGCAGCGTCGACCGATTTCAGATCGGCATTGGGAACGTACTCGATGAGTCCGGGATAGCGGCTTTTCCAGACCGCCTCGAACAGGCCTTTTTTGGCCTGAATTTCAGGGTTGGCATCGAACACGAGCAACTTGCCTTTAGGCTTGCGGGTCTGCAGGTAATACGCCAGCAGACTCGCCCGCTCATAGGGTCCGGGTGGACAGCGGTAAGGCACTTTGGGAATGTGCATGGCCACCACACCAGTGTCGGGCATGGCCTGCAGCATCTGGCGCAACTGCAAAGTCTGCTCGCCCGCCTTCCAGGCGTGTGGCACCAGCGCCTGTTGCTGAGCCGTCTGCAAGCCTTCGATGCCCGAATAATCGTAGTCAACGCCCGGTGCGAGGATCAACCGGTCGTAGGGAAAACGCTCGCCACCCGCCCGAACTTCCTGTTTGGCCACATCGATGGCATCGGCGAATGCCCTGACCCAACGCAAACCGTTGCGGTCGACAAAAGGTGCATACGCACGCGATATGTCCTTCAGGCCCAGACCACCGTAAATAACCCGGTTGCTCATGGGGCACATGACGAACTCCGGGTTGGGCTCGATCAGGGTCACCTGCGCGCGGGGCGCCAAGCGACGGATGTAGCGCGCCGCCGTCGCACCACCAAACCCGCCGCCGACGACCACAATCTGCGGCCCACCCTGAGCACGCGCGGGCGTGACCACCCAAGGTGATGCGACCGCCGCCGCACCCAATTGCATGACTTGTCTTCTTTGCATGGTATGTGCCCCGGTTTACTTCAGCCCGGCAAAAAAACGGGCAATCGCGCGCAGCTCGTCGTCGCTGTAACCCTTCGTGTGCTGGTGCATGACGGTGGCATTCAGCTTGCCGGTTTTGTAGGCCAGCAACTTGCCGGTCAGATCGTCTTCCGTCCGCCCGGCAATGGTCAGCCCGGTGCCTTCTGCGCGGCCATCCGGTCCGTGGCAGGCCATGCAGCTGAACGCCCAGATTGACACCTGCAGGCCCGACGGCGGCGTAGTCTGCTGCGCGTGCCCCACTGCCAACCCACTCAGGCACCAACCCGCCAACACAATCCACCGCAAAGGTTTGAAGAAACTCATCCTGTCCATGCACACCTCTCCACAAACAAAAAAAGGGTTGCGTCTGCTGTCCCCTCAAATGTGAGGGAGCGCTTCGATCAGGTCAAGGCTGCCAGCAGCCTGGTTTACTCATGCTGACGGTGCTTCCTTGGGCGCCCGGCAAAAATTCTGTCAAACAGCACATTGGGCAACAAACGGAGCAATTTGGCCACCACACCCATTTGCCAGGGGATGACGGCGTAACTGCTTTGCTGCTTGATGGCCTGCGCGGCCTGGCGGGCAAAGTCCTGAGGCTGCATCAGGAAAGGCATGGGATAGCGGTTGCGCTGGGTCAGCGGTGTATCGATGTAGCCTGGCAGCAGGGTGACAACCTTGACACCGGACGCCCGCAGCTCACCCCGCAAACTTTCGAGGTAGCTGACCACAGCAGCCTTGCTGGCGCAGTAGGCACCGTGCCCGGGCAGACCACGGATGGCGGCCACACTGGCCACGCCCACCAGCGTGCCGCTGCCACGGGCCACCATGGGCGTGACAAACGGCTGGAATGTGGCAGCCATGCCGACATTGTTGGTGGAAAAGGTCCGGGCCATCACGTCAATGTCAGCGGCATCGGCGGTGTCCATCCCCACACTGTTGCCCGCGTTGGCAATGACCACGTCTGGCACACCCTGTTGCACCAACACCGCCTGCCCGGCAGCCAGGGTGGCACCCGTGTCGGCCACATCAGCGATATAAATACGATAGCACTCGCCCCTTATATTGCATGCGTCGAGCCATTTTTTTGTCTCTTTTTCCTTGCGCACCATCAAAGCCAGACGCCACCCGGCCCGGGCGAAGTGCAAAGCCAGGGCCTGGCCGATGCCGCTGGAGGCACCGGTGATCACCACCAGTGGCGCTGACGAGCTGACCGCGTTTGTCATGGCATCTCCTGTCTGGCGTCATACGCCTGTGATCGTGCCAGCACCGTCAACGGCGCGCCTGCCCCACAAGCGTGGCACGTACCCGCCCTGTGAGCACCGCAACACGGTTGGGGCCGTCTTCGGTGTAGGTCAGCTGGTTGGCGGTCATGCGGCTGTCTCCCCGGATGAGCAGGACGGGCTGATCGGACGTCACCTGTCGTGTGGTGCTGTAGACATGCAAGTGCTCGCCCCGGAACTCCAGACGCTGCAAATTTTCGCCGTCCGGCAACCGAGCGGCCTCGCGGACGACCACGGCATTGCCGGTCAACACGAACTCGTCTTGCGCCGAATTGGCCCACACGCGCCTGGCAACCGATGTGGTGACCACGCCTTGCGGGCTGATGTTGCGCAGGCGACTGTCGTCAATTTCCATGCTGCCATCGTCGGGGTACAACCTAGCTTCACGGCCGAAAACCTCCGACTTGAGCACGCCACCCGGCCCGTAGGTCCGGACCGAAAAGCCACGCATCACATCGGTCGGTATGTGCTGGGGTGGTGCCTTGGCAACGGGAACCGGCACTTGAGGCGTGGAGCGCAACAACCAGTATGAAGCCAAGGCCAGCAAGGCCATCAACACGACCGGCACATAAACCGTCAACTGCTCAAGCCTGCGCCAGAGCGCGCGCCCCCTGGCACCCAGGGCTGTACCTGACGGGAGCAGGGGCAACAAGGTGGCCGATCGTGTGGTCATGGCATCAGCAGGCTTAGGGGGCACGTCAGGCCGACTGCTCGTGCCACAGGCGCTGGTAGTGCCCTGTGGCCACCAGCAGCAAATCGCACACGGCACGCACCGCACCATTGCCCGCAGACATTTCCGGCACGTAGTGGGCCAGACCCAGAATCTCGGTGTGTGCAGTCTGCGGCGCACACGCCAAGGCCACCCGGCGCAGCACCGGCGCGTCGGGCCAGTCGTCGCCCATGGCGGCTGCCTGTGACCAGTCCAACCCCAGCTCGGACAGGATGGCCTCGACAGCCGGGTGTTTGTCTTCGGTGCCGTAGCGCACATGGGTCACACCCAGTGCTGCCAGCCGCTTGCGCAAGGGTGCCGAGTCGCGCCCGGTCACCACCGCCGGGACGATGCCCGCACGCTGCAGCAGCTTGATGCCATGGCCATCGAGCGAATGGAATCGCTTGATGGTTTCACCCGCATCGGTGAACAGCAGGCCACCATCGGTCATCACACCATCGACATCGAAAAACACGACCTTGATGCCTTGCGCCCGCAACAGCAACTCGGGCGCGAACTGCAGACGGGGCTGGAGTGTCGGCAAAGGCTCGGTGGTCACGCCATACCGGGGTGGCATCGCGGCCAGCTCGGCCACCATGCGGGCCACCTCATCGGCAGGAGAGCGGTCAAAGTGATCGGTCATGGGTTCGGTCATGTCAGATCACCTTGGCGCGCATCAAATCGTGCGTGTTGACAGCACCGCACAACTTGCCCTGGGCATCCACCACCAGCACGCTGGAAATGCGGTGCGTCTCCATCAGGTCGGCGGCGTCCACCGCCAGCGCGTCCTGCGCCACCGTCCGCGGCTGGGGGTGCATCACGTCACGGGCCATGGCCGTGCGAAGGTCGGCACCGGCTTCGATGAGGCGACGCAGGTCACCGTCGGTGAAGATCCCCAGGATGCGGTCCTGGTCATCGACCACCGCCGACGCACCCAGGCCTTTGGCGCTCATTTCGCGCATCAGCGCCATCAGTGTGGCCGATTCGGGCACGCGCGGCACCGCGTCGCCGCTGCGCATCACATCGCGCACATGCGTCAGCAATTTGCGCCCCAGCGAACCACCGGGGTGGCTGCGGGCAAAGTCTTCGGGTTTGAACCCACGCGCGTCGAGCAGCGCCACGGCCAGCGCGTCGCCCATGGCCAGTTGCACCGTGGTGCTGGCCGTGGGGGCCAGGTTGAGCGGGCAGGCCTCACGGGCCACGCTGGTGTCGAGCCAGACCACCGCCTGGCTGCCCAGGGACGAGTCGCGACGAGAAGTCATGGCCACGAGGGGCACATTCATGCGCTTGAGCACCGGCAACAGCACAGTGAGTTCATCGCTTTCGCCGCTGTTGCTGATGGCCAGCACCACGTCGGCAGCGGTGATCATCCCCAAGTCACCATGGCTGGCCTCGGCCGGGTGCACGAACATGGCCGGTGTGCCGGTAGAGGCCAGCGTGGCGGCCACTTTGCGCCCGACATGGCCGCTTTTGCCCATGCCCATGACCACCACCCGTCCTTGGGCGGCAAATATCAGCTGCACGGCATCGGCCAGTTCGCCGCCCAGACGGGCGCTGGCAGCCAAGAGGGCATCGGCCTCGATCTGGAGGGTGTCGCGGGCCAGTGCCAGCGCCTGGCTGGCGTCGAAAGCAGAAAGAGCGCTCATGGCCGGATTATCGGCCAGCGCAGCCCGAGCCGTCGCCCCTGCGTTGGGTACGATAGGGGGCATGACCGCGCTTGACATCACCCTGCTGTACCTGCTGGCCGCTGTGGTCGGGGTGGTGGTGTGCCGCTCGCTCAAGCTGCCGCCCATGCTGGGCTATTTGTTTGTGGGCGTGGTGATTGGCCCAAATGCCCTGGCGCTGGCGCAGAACTCGGCCGGCATCCGCTACCTGGCAGAGTTCGGCGTGGTGTTCCTGATGTTCGTCATCGGGCTGGAGTTCAGCCTGCCCAAGCTGCGCGCCATGCAAAAGCTGGTATTCGGGCTGGGGTTGTCGCAAGTCGGGCTGACGATTGTGCTGGCCACCCTGGGCTCGCTGGCGCTGGACTGGGCGTTTCCTGCCTGGTGGAAGATGGAGTGGTACACCGCGCTGGCACTCGGCGGTGTGATGGCCATGAGCAGCACCGCCATCGTCATCAAGCTGGTGTCAGAGCGCCTCGAGCTGGAATCGGAACACGGCAAACGCGTGGTCGGCATCCTGCTGTTCCAGGACTTGGCCGTGGTGCCGCTGCTGGTGCTGATTCCCGCCTTGGGCTCACCCCCTGAAAAACTGGCCGCCGAACTGGGCCTGGCGCTGCTGAAAGCGGTGGTGCTCTTGGGCCTGCTGCTGACAGGCGGCCAAACCCTGCTGCGATGGTGGCTGAAAAAAGTGGCAGGCCACAAAAGCGAAGAGCTGTTCATGCTCAACCTGCTGCTCATCACGCTGGGACTGGCCTGGGTCACCGAACATGCCGGCCTGTCACTGGCGCTGGGCGCCTTCGTGGCCGGTATGCTCATTTCCGAAACCGAATACAAGCACCGCGTGGAGACCGATATCCGCGCCTTCCACGACGTGTTGCTGGGGCTGTTTTTCATCACCATCGGCATGATGCTGGACTGGCGGCTGGTGCTGGACAGGTGGCCCCTGGTCCTGGTGCTGATCACCTTGCCGGTGCTGTTCAAGATGGTGCTGATCACCGGGCTGGCCCGATTCATGGGCGCACCGCTCGGCACCGCGATGCGAACCGGCCTGTACCTCGCGCAGGCCGGCGAATTCGGCTTTGTATTGCTGACGCTGGCCGGGCAGAACAACCTGATTCCCCCCGAATTGTTCAACCCCATCCTGGCTTCCATGGTCCTGTCCATGCTGGCCACGCCGTTCATCATCATGCGAACCGACTGGGTGGTGATGAAACTGGCTGGCAACGACTGGCTGATGCAGTCGGTGGCCATGACCACCATTGCGAAGAAAAGCATGGGCAAGCGGGACCACGTGGTCATCTGCGGCTACGGGCGTTGCGGCCAGAACCTGGCGCGCCTGCTCGACAAAGCCAACAAGCCCTACATGGCGCTTGATCTGGACCCCGACCGGGTGCAGAAAGCCACTGCAGCGGGCGACTCGGTGGTGTACGGCGATGCCGCGCGCGCCCAGGCGCTGGTGGCTGCAGGCGTGACACGAGCCAAGGCCGTGGCCATCACCTACATCGACGTGGCCAGCGCCATGAAAGTGCTGGCGCAGATCAAACACCTGGCACCGGATGTGCCGGTGGTGGTGCGCACGATCGACGATGCCAACCTGTTCAGCCTGCAAGCTGCCGGGGCGACCGAAGTGGTGCCAGAGGCGATTGAAGCCAGCCTGATGCTGGCCAGCCATGCGCTGGCGCTGGTGGGTGTGCCCATGCGCAAAGTGCTGCGCATGGTGCAGGACCAACGCGATGCGCGCTACAACCTGCTCAAAGGCTATTTCCACGGCGACGACGACGGCACCACCGAAGAGGACGACAACGAGCACCTCTCCACCTTCACCGTGCACGACCACGCCCGGTGCATTGGCCAGACCGTGGCCAGCCTGGGGCTGACCGACATCGGTGTGCGGGTGGTCAGCCTGCGCCGTGCCGGTGCCCAGCGCGAAGACTGCACGCCCGACACCGTGCTGCACGTCGGCGACACTCTCGTGCTGTCAGGTACATCCGTCTCGCTTGCGGTGGCCGAAGACATGTTGACCCGCAAAGAATCCCGGAAAAAGCCCTCCACCTGAACCCGCGACCATGGACACCTCCGCCTTCCTCAAGAGCCACATCCGCACCGTGCCTGACTGGCCTGCACCGGGCGTGCAGTTCCGTGACATCACGCCGCTGCTGCAAGACCCGCAGGTGTTCCGGGTGCTCATCGACGCTTTCGTGCACCGCTACATGGCCGCAGGGCAACGTCCATCGGTCGTGGCAGGGCTGGATGCACGGGGGTTCATCATCGGCTCGGTGGTGGCTTACAACCTGGGCGTGGGGTTCGTGCCCATCCGCAAGAAAGGCAAGCTGCCTTTCACCACAGTCGAGGAAACCTACGAACTGGAATACGGCAGCGCCACGGTGGAACTGCACACCGACGCCGTGAAACCAGACGACCGCGTGCTGCTGATTGACGACCTGATCGCCACCGGTGGCACCATGATGGCAGGCAAGAAGCTGCTGGAAAAGCTGGGGGCCACTGTGACCGAAGGCGCTGCCATCGTGGACCTGCCGGAACTTGGCGGCTCCAAACGCCTGCGGGACAGCGGCCTGGCGCTGTTCACGCTGGTGGATTTCGAGGGGCACTGAGCCCCGCTGCATCACCGCACACGACCGTCGGCGGCCACCCGCTGCTCAGGCGGGGGAAAAATAATAAGTAGCTGCAAAGGCTCGTCAATCAAGCGCTGAAGCCCGTTTTTATATGTTTTTTTCGCTCAGCGTGCTGTCGGGCAGCGCCTGCACCTCGTGCAACAGCGCCGCCAGTTGCGCGCCCACGGCCTGCAACAGCGCCTGGCCTTTTTCTGCGGTGGCGGCCGATGCATCACCCACCGCGCCGGCCGGGTTGTAGTCCTGCATCTGCCAACCCAGTTTGGCGCTGCGCCCGTTGCCCAGGATGGCGCAGGTTGCAGCCCGCACCTCGGACGCTGACTGGAAATGCCGCGCCTGGCCCATGTCCACCAGGTCGGGCCTGAGCGCCAGCATCAGCGAGGTCTCGATGTCGCCACCGTGGATGCCAAAGCGGTGCTCCTGGGGCGGGAACAGGCCCATCACATCGTCGCCCAGTGGCAGGTTGAACCAGCTGGCATGCCACACCATCATCCCCAACCGTGCGCGCAGGTCGCGCGCCACCAGGTCCATCAGGCTGACGTTGCCGCCGTGGCTGTTGAACAGCACCAGCCGGTTCACACCGGCGCGCTGCACACATTCGCCCAGTTCGGTCCAGACGCGCAGCACCGTCTCGGGGCGCAGCGTCAGCGTGCCGGCAAACGCCGCATGCTCGTTGCTCAGGCACACGGTCTGGGTGGGCAGGAACAGCACCTGGGCCTGCGCATCGAGATGGGGCAGGGCGGCGCGCACCATGGCATCGGCCAGCGTGCTGTCCACGTTCAGGGGCAAATGGGGTCCGTGCTGTTCGGTGGCGGCCACCGGCAACACCGCCACCGTCCGGGCCGCCAGGCCACAGCGCCGACGGCCCTCGAACTGTGCGGTGGTCAGGTCTGACCAGAAACGGGTGGGCGTATGTGGCGTCGGGTTCATGGCTGCCATGATATGCGCGTGCTGTACCGAACGACCGCCGTGCGACCACCGGACGAGCACCATGGAACTGCCAAGCAGCCCCTGAGTGTCTGACAGCCCGAACGGTCAGACCCGTCAGACCCGCAGAGCAGTCAGGCAGTAGTCACTGCACCCTTGTGCTGGCCAGGCCGATCACCACACGGCTGTTGGCAATCTTGGCCTCCAGGCTGCTGCGCAGCGCATCGAAAAACGCCTGCACCTCGCCCACGGGTCGGGCCGGGTCGCAGGACAGAAAAATTTCGATGAACACCTGACTGCCCGACCGGCGTGAACGGATGCCCTGCAGGTTCTCGTACTGGTCGAAATGTTCGACCAGTTCACGGGTGATGAGCATTTGCATCTCTTCATCCAGCGTTTTGTCGAGCAAGTCGTTGAACGAGTCGGTGAACACACCGATGGCACTGAACCCGATGAAACCGGCCACGATGAGCGATGCCACCGGATCGATGTACACCGACCACCCGTGGCCATGAAGCAGCAGGCTCAACGACAGCGAACTGAAAATGAAGGCATTGCCCACCGCACGCGACATGAACAGTTGCCGCTGCGCCGTGATGATGGGCGATGCCGACTGGCGCGCCAACCGGTGGGCATTGAGCGCCATGCGCGTGTTGATAACCCCAAACACCAGTTGCGCCGCACCACTGATGTACACCCCAACGCCGGAAATATGTGAAGGGTTCATCAGGTTCAACACCGCGTTGACCACGATCACACACACCCCCAGCATCATCAGCACACCCACAAAAACGCTGGACAGGCTTTCGAGCTTGCCGATGCCGTAGTCGAATGCATGGTTGCGCCCATGGATGATGCGCCGCAAGGACAACCAGGCCAGCAACACGGCCACGAACTCCAGGCTGGTTTTCAGGAAGTCGGCCAAGAGCACGGAAGAACTGGCGGCCAGCAGGGCCCCCAGCGTCACGGCGGTGTCCAACCCGCCGGCATACAGGGCATGGCGCGTCGCGCTTTCTTTGGCGGCGTTGTCGCCGGTGGGAGTGGGGTGCATGGTGTGAACGGGTAGGGAAATCAACGAGGCTGGGGGCCAGTTGCGTCATCAAAAAAACGCAGCATCTTGTCCAAGGCAGGATTGCGCAAGGCATCTTTTTCAACCAGCAAAGCGTGCCGCGATTCGGGCAAAAGCCAGGGTTCACACCGACCTGGGTGCGACGCATTGACCTGGTCACAAAACTCGGCCTGTGCACCGTTGAGCACGATGGTGTCCTGCCCGCCGCTGAACAGCAGCACGGGGCGGGCCACACGGCGTGCCGCAACCGAACGGATGTCGGCCGATGCATGGCAGGCCTGCATGGCCCATTGCAGCGTCGGCCCCGCCACCCGCGCATCGCCGTGGCCACAGTGCACACCGGCATCGCAGGCAGCCTCGCGCGCCACCCAACGCTGGCGCAAGCGCGGCACGCTGTGCGACATGTCGTTGTCCGCTGGCGTGGCCGATTGGAGGAAGGCATCGCGCTCAGCCTCGAAGCCCTGACCTGCAGCCTGCCGGGTGCCAAGCGCCGGAGACAATTGCATGTCCCAGGCACCCCGGTGGCACCAGCCTTGCAGCGCCCTGCCCAGCACGTTGGCACCGGGCGGTGCCACCGCCGGCTCGAACATGGGGGTAAATAACGCCACTGCCGCCAGCGGACTGTCCGCACCCTGGCGCTCCAGCACACCCGCCAGCACGGCCCCGCCCATGGAATGCGCCAGCCCAAACAGGGGGCGCGCACCAGGCCCCCGCTGGGCCGACACATCACCTACAAAAGCGGCCAGGTCGTCCACCAGTCGGTCGAAGTCGTTCACATGGCCCACGGTGCCACTGGTGAGCCGGGTGGAGAACCCCTGCCCCCGGTGGTCCTGGATGTAGACGGAGTAGCCATTGCGCACCAGATCGCGAATCACCTCCTGGTACATCGTGAGGCCTTCGGTGAAACCCACACTGATGACCACCCCGCCCCGCTGCTCCTGGCGATGCACGTAGTGGCGCCAGTGCAAGCGAACAGGCATGTCGCCCACCGGCACGCCAAGCGCACTGCCCACGTGCACATCGGCCAACTGGCGGATACGTGCTTCCCAGTCCCGCCAACCGGTACGCCCAGCCTCGTCTTCGGTGCTCCACTGCCCAAGCAATGGCGTGGAGACCTGAGCCATCACCGGCCACGGCGCAGCCACGGGCTCAGCCACGCGAGGCCCTGGCGCCGCACAGGCCACGAGCATGCTTACCAGGCCTGCCGCAACCAGGGACCGGGCGGTCAGCAGCAGTGCAGTCGGCTTTCCCATGTGTATCGCCTCCACTTTCGAGCAACGCAAGGACGCACACTGTAACGGTTGAAAGCCTGCCACCGATACGATCCAGAGCGCCTCGCGTGCGCACCATGATTCTCCGGTGTGCGAACGCGGCATTCTGTGATACGTTGCACCCAGGAGTGACCTGCCCATGACACACACACCCATCCGCCGCATCGCCATCAACACCGGCGGCGGCGACGCCCCCGGTCTGAACGCCGTGATCCGCGCCGTGGTTATGGCCGCCACGCGAAAAAACTGGACCTGTGTGGGCATCCGCGATGGTTTCCTGGGGGTGTTGGAGCCTCAGCGCTACCCCCAGGGCGGCACCATCGAGCTGGGGCCCGACCAGGTGCGGGGCATCGCCCACCTGGGTGGCACCATCCTGGGCACCACCAACAAGGGGCACCCGTTTCATTACCCGGTGGCTCAGCCTGATGGCTCGGTGCTGGACACCGACCGCAGCGACGAGTTGCTGGACTGGTTTGCGCGCCACGGCATCGACGCGCTGGTCAGCGTGGGCGGAGACGGCTCGCTGACGATTGCCCAGGCGCTCCACGCCAAAGGGCTGCGCGTGGTCGGCGTGCCCAAGACCATCGACAACGACCTGGACAAAACCTTCACCACCTTCGGGTTCGACACCGCCGTGGCGTTTGCAACCGACTGCATCGACCGGCTGCACAGCACGGCACAGAGCCACCAGCGCGTCATGGTGGTCGAGGTCATGGGGCGCTATGCGGGCTGGATTGCGTTGCACGCGGGCATCGCTGGCGGTGCACACGCCATCCTGTTGCCCGAGATTCCCTACGACATCGAGCGCGTGACGGCCAAGGTTCGCGAGCGCGAAGCCCTGGGCCGCCTGTATTCGCTGGTGGTGGTGGCTGAAGGGGCCCTGCCGATAGGGGGCCAACGCGCGGTGGCCAGTGCGGCGGGCATCGGCCACGCCGAACGGCTGGGCGGCATTGGCGAGATCGTCGCGGCCGAGCTGGCACGGCGCACCGGCAAAGACGCACGCACCGTGGTGCTGGGCCACCTGTTGCGCGGTGGCAGCCCCACCTCGTTCGACCGCCTCGCGTCGCTGCGCTTCGGTACTGCCGCCGTGCGTGCGCTGGACGAAGGCCTGTCAGGCGTGATGGTGGCGCTGGCCTTCCCGAACGTGAACTACGTGCCCCTGGACGAAGTGGCAGGCCGCATGAAGGCCGTGCCGCTGGACTGCGACACGCTGCAAACCGGGCGGGACCTCGGCATCTGCTTCGGGGACTGATGGTGGCTGACCGCCCAGGTCAGCCCCCAGCCGCAGACAACCACGCCAGCCAGCCCCACACCACCGCCAGCGTGAGCACGGTCACCGGGATGCCGATGCGCGCATGCGCTTTCCAGTCGATGGCAATGCCCTGTTGCGCGGCCAGATCGGCCACGATCAGGTTGGCAATGGAGCCGACCAGCAGCAGGTTGCCTGCAAACGTGGTCACCAGCGCCAGCGTCAGGCCCACCAGGGCGGGGTCGCCGCCCTGAAGGTGGGGCAACAGCAGCATGACGGCGGGCACGTTGCTGACCAGATTGGACAACAGCAGCCCTGCGGCAAACAGCGGGCCAGTGTCGCTCAGGTGCACACCCTGTGCCGCCAGTGCCCCTACGGCCTCGGCGGCCAGGCCGGTCTGCTCGAACGCGCGGTTGACCACGAACAGCCCCATGAACAGCACCAGCAGCTCCCAATCCACATAGCCCATCACGCGTGACGAATGAAAGGTGCGGCTCAGCAGCAGCACACCGGCCGCCACCAGGGCCACCACCTCGTGCGGCCAGTCCGAGAACAGGAATGCCAGCAGCACCGCGCTAGCCACACACAGCCCCTTGGCGGTTTGCAGGCGGTCAAAGGGCGGTTCGTCGTCAGGCTGCGCGTGGCTGGGTGGGGCAGAAGCGGCGTGAACGTCTGCCGCTGCAAGGGGCACCGGCTGCTGATCGGCCAGCCCGCTGCGCCGAAGCACCGGTACCAGCCAAGCCCACAGCACCCCCAATGACAACAGCACCGGTACCAGTGCGTGTTGCAAATAGTCGGCAAAAGACAGCTTCAGCACCGAACCGATCAGCATGTTCTGCGGATTGCCGATGAGCGTGGCGGCAGAGCCGATGTTGGCCGCACAGGCCAGCCCCACCAGGCAGGGCACCGGGTTCATGCCCCGTTGCAGGCAGATACGCGCCACCACAGGCGTCATGGCCAGGCAGATCACGTCATTGGAAAACACCGCCGACAGCACCGCAGCCACCGCAATCAGCGCCGCCATGAACGCCTGTGGGGACAGAGGCTGGCTGCCCACCCAGCGGGTCGTGGCGGTATAGAACCCGCCCAGACGCATCTGCACGGACATGACCATGAACGAAAACAGCAACAGCACGGTCGACAGGTCGATGGCCCGCGCGGCCTCGTCCACCGTGAGCGCCCCCAGGCCGATCACGGCAATGGCACCCAGCAGCGCGACCCCGGCCCGGTCCAGTTTCAGCTTGGGCAAGCCACCCAGGAACATGCCCAGGTAGACCACGGCAAACACGGCCACCACACCCCAGTCCAACCCACTGTGCGTGGCGCTGTTCATGCAGACAACCCACGGACACGCCGCAAACTCAACCTCAAAAAATACATAGCGATAAAATCATACATATCAGGCGCTAACGGTATTTTTCATAAAAATGGCACCTTCGGGTGCCATTTTTCGTTTCACACCGAACCCAATCGGGTCACACTCCGCTGGTCTGGCAGTGCCTCAGGCTTTGCGCTGATCACCGGCGGTCGGGTTCGGTTTCTGCGTGGAGCTTTTCGGGCATGGCGTAGCGAAGACCATCTGGGTCGTAGTGAGACAGGCTCAGCATCAATTGGAACTGCCCCATGTGCCGAGAACGAGCAACAGGGGGCAACACCTTTTGCAACCACTGGTCCACACGGTTGCTCGCGCGGAACCAGCCGACCTGGTTGAATGCGGCACGCGGCGGGTAGTTCAATTGGTTGGCCAGTTCGTCGCCAATGAGTTCCCTGGAGAAGCCGTAAATCCGCTGGGTAAATTTCCTGTGGGCTTTCTGGTCTTTCACCCCTGCCAGCACAGGAGCGGCATTGATCAGGCTGTGCACCATCTGGCAAGACTCCAGGCTGGGCGGAGGCTCGCACAGCGCCGCCATGCGTGCCAGCCGCAGTGCGGATGCCTTGTCGGTGAAGAGCAACTCTGGCACAACACCCATCAAATGCGCGGAGTAGCGCCAGATCATCATGAAGGCGGCTTGCTCCCGTTCAGACAGCCGGACACCCAACACCTCCGCCTGCTTGAGCAGGTTGCCCGAAAACCCCGTGGAGGCTGCCGCAATGTGTGCGGCACTCAAAGGGGTGCCCCACGCCGCATGATCCCATTCGGGCGACTGGTCCAGCAACAAACGCACCCGTGCATGTACCAGCCGGATGCGAACCGACAGCTTCCAACCATCTCCCCCGGGCTCCATGCCACCGGGCATGAAAATCTCCATCAGGTGGCGGAGGTTCTGCTTGAGGCGGTGCTCACCGTTGTCCATGACCTTGCCGGTGATGCTGAACGACTTGCTGATCAGCGTCGAGAATCCCTCAACCAGCACCGCCGACAGAAACGCCACCAGGAACAACTCTGTATGGCGGTGAAACGCACGGCACCCCTCCAGCGCATCGTGTGGCTGCCACCACCCGGGAACCTCGTGCGCCTGTTCAAAAAACGCCCGAACCTCGGACGGAGCATGGGCCAAAGCTGCCAGGTCGCCGTCAATGCCCAGCTTGATCCAATGGTGCCCCTGTGGGTCACCATGCAGACGGGCAATCAGTGCGTCGGCCTGTACATCGCCCAATTGGGTATGTTGGATGTAACTTGCTGCCAGATCGGGGTCAACGAGAGATGCCTTGGCGAATCCCGCCACATATGCCGAGGGTGTTGACATTCAACCTCTCCCCGTTCCCCGAAACAAGCGTCCGAGCAAGCCTGCCGGTTGGGCCCTGAAACCCGGCCCGCCGTCCACCGAGGTCGCTTCGGCATAGGGCTTGACCAAACCTGGCGAGAGTTTGAACAAGGCATTGAAACCCGCCAGCTCCAGCGCGAAGGCCACCGTGCCACTCGCACCTGCAATCGTCACTTTGCTGCCTTGCGCCGCCCCACGTTTGGCAAGCATCAGAAACTCACGCAAACCGGCACTGCTGACGTATTCCAGTTTGCTGCACTCCAGGGTGACATGTGCATCGCTGGCCAACAGGTGTTCAGCCACCAAGGCATTGAACGTGCTGGCACTGATGCCGTCAAGGCGCCCACCAAGGGTGAAAATCACCTGAGACGGCAGACGGTCAAACTCCAAGCTCAAGGTATTCATGAAACAGTATCCTGATTGCGCACAAAGTCCTGCTTTCAATGTACCACTTGAACTTGGCGGCTTCGTTCGCCATGTGCGAACCGGATGCCACTTGCTCTCGAAGGCCTTGTATTCGAAGACCAATCAGCGATGGCTGCCACCACGGGTCGCAAACGCCCGGTGTGTTTGACGATCTGCGCACACGCTCGGTCCACGCGACCCAGCCGACCTACTGCCGCCACCCCAACCCAGCCGTGGTTCCGCCCGCTACCGCGCGCTTCGCCAGACACTGTCCCTGCAGTACGACCTGGGCACGCGGGAGCCCAACATCCAGGTTTGGCACGTCAATTTGCGCGGTGACCGCAGCCTGACCCTGCGCCACACCCAGTACCAGGACCGTCCCCTGGCAGACGACACACCGGAGGTCCTCAAACACGTGGCACGCCTGTGGGGTCTTGGCGTGCAGCTGGAAAGCGTGGACGCCCAAGGCAACCATCCGGTCAAGCTGCACTCGGCAGGCGGGCCTGCGCCTTAGCAGACCCAGCGGGGCAACCACACCCCACAGCATCCCGAGCGACGTGGTCCACCGGATGGATCAGGGCTTGCGCTGCGTGTCCCACTGCCTGAACGGCTTGAACGGCTTGAACGGCTTGAACATATAAATTTGATAGCTTTTTATGCCAGCCAATAAAGCGCAAGAGGTCAATTTTTACGCATAAAATTTTGGTACAACAAAGGCACCATGAACAGCGTCAGTACTGTGGAAAAGAACAAACCCCACACGATGCTGGCTGCGACCGGGCCCCACAACAGGCTTTGCCCACCGATGCCAAATGCCAGCGAGAACAGGCCGCCAATGGTCGTGGTGGTGGTAATGAGGATAGGCACCACGCGTCGCCGACCCGCCTGGATGATGGCGTGAATGGTGCCCATGCCATCGGTCAGGCGCTGATTGGCCGCATCGATCAGCACGATGGCTGAATTCACCGCGATGCCAGTGAGCGCGATGACGCCGTACAGTGTGAACAAAGACAGCGGGTTGCCCGAAATCGCCAGACCGAACGCCACGCCCGTGAACGCCAGCGGCACTGTCACCAGGATCATCATCGGCTGGAAGTAGCTGCGGAACTGCGCCGCGAGAATGAGGTAAATCAGCCCCACCCCCAGCAGAAACAGCACCTGCATGGCCGACAGGCTTTCTTCAATGTCTTCCAGCTCCCCTGAAAAATCCAGGTCCGCTGCCGGATGCTGCAGGCGGATATCGGCCCACGCAGCCTTGATGCGGTCGTTGGCAGCGCGGGTGTCAGTCTGTGTCTTGTCCAGGTTGGCCTCCACCGTGACGGTACGGCGCAGGTTGTAGTGGCGGATGAAGCCACGCCCGTCTCGGGTGTCCACCGTCACGAGTGCTCCCAGGCGAGTGGTCCGCTCGCGCCCGTCGGCAGACGGCAAGGCCAACGGGATATCCAACACCACAGCGGGGTCAGTGGTGTGAGCGCGGTCTGGGGCAGCTTTGACACGCAGTTCGATCTTGTCACCCTCTTGGCGCGTGAAGGCGACCACCTCGCCATCCACCGCCAGGCGGACCTGACGGGCCACCAGGGCGGGACTGAGGCCTGCGGCGCGCACCGCCTCACGGTCCAGCGACAGCTGCAACTGCGGGCGGCCCGGCTGGTTGTCGTCCTGCACGTCTTTCGCACCAGGTATGTCCGCGACGATGCGCTTGAGTACATCGGCCGCTGCCTGGATCTGGTCGTAATCATCACCGCGGACCTTGATGCTGATGGCCTTGCCCGCAGGTGGCCCACCGGACAACACGGTGAAGCTCTTGCGGGCAGAACCAGACAAGGCTTCGATGGTGGGCCGCAAGGCCTCGACCACCGTCATGACCTCACGCGAACCGTCGGTCCGCGGGTTGAGCGAGACAAACACCTGACCATACAGGTCGCCATACACCGGCTCGGTGTCGGTGAACTTGAGGCCAGCCGTGGACGTGACTGCACGCGCCTCGCCCTCGGCCCCCACGCCATTGAGCAGTTTGCGCACCTCGGCTTCCACCCGTTGGGTTTCGGCCAGCGTGTCCTCCAGTGAGGCGGTCGGCGGCATGTCCACGTTGACGTAGAACGCGCGGATGGGGTCGAACGCAAAAAACTGCACCCGAATGACCCCGGTGGCCAGCAGCGCCACGGCACTCAGCACGCTCAGCAGCCCCAACAAGGCAAACCGTTTGGGCCGCCGCAGCACATAGGCCAGCCACTGGCCATAGCGCAGGCGCAAGCGCCGGTTGAAGCGCTCGCGCCAGGCTTGCACACGCGAAGGACGGTCAAACCGCAAACGAACGGCCGAGACATGGACGGGCATCATCCAGAACGCTTCGAGCAACGAAATGAGCAAAGCCAACGTGACCACAAACGGGATGATGAACATGAACTTGCCGACGATGCCGGGCAGCAGCATCAACGGCAAAAAAGCCGCCATGGTGGTGGCCACCGAGGCCACGACTGGCTTCCAGGTTTCGGCAATGGCATCCAGGCAAGCCTGGACCACCTCCTGCCCACGCTGCATGCGGTAGTAAATGGCCTCGACCACCACCACCGCATCGTCGACCAACATGCCCAGGGCGATGACCACGCCCAGCAAAACTGAAACGTTGACGGTGAAGTCCAGGGCACCCAGCACCGCAAACGTGCCCAACAGCGAAAACGGTATACCCAGGGTCACCAACACACCGATGCGCCACCCCAGAAACAGCCAGCTCACCGCCAGCACCAGTGCCATGCCATACACGGCGTTGACCTGCATGACACTAATGGCCTCGCGGGTGGGGACGGTCTGGTCATCGGTCAGCGCCAGGCTCAGCCCGCTGGCTGCCAGCACTGTGTTCTGGCTGGCCATGTACCCCCTCAGTCGATCAAGGAGCTCCAGCGTATTGGTACCCGACTTTTTGGTGATGGCAAGCGACACCGTCGGCTGACCATCGCTGGCGGCGTACTGGGCAGCGGGTGCCCGAGCGCGTTCGATGCGGGCCACCTCACCCAGGCGGGCTGACACTCCCGGGCGCAAAGCGGATGTGACAGGCCAGTTGCTCAACGCGTCGGGGTCGGTGGCAATGCCCTGAACACTGACGGACCACGCACCACCTTGTGTGTGCAGGGTGCCCCCCGACGTGTCACGCCACGCAGCAGCCAGGCTATCTGCCACATCGCTGGGCAACAAACCCCTGGCAGCCAGGGCAGGCAGGTCAGGCCGGACCAGGAGTTCCGGGCTTCGCAAACCCGACGCATACACCTGATCCACGCCCGCCAGGCGTTCCAGGTCGCTCTTGATGCGCCTTGCGTCCCGACGCAATACCTCGTCATCCGCCTGACCGGCCAACATCAGCACGGCCGTCGGAAAGCCATTGCTGGTGGTGATCTCCAACACCTGCGGATCTTTGGCCAGGCTGGGCAGTTCGGAGGAAGCCTTGTTCTGAACCTCGCGCCGCAGGTCGGCCATGCGTTTGTCAAACGTGCGTGCGTTCAACTCGCGAAAACGCACCAGCATGCTGACCACGTTCTCGCGCGTGGTGGACACGACGTAGCGCACATCGGGCACACCTTTGATGGCATCTTCCAGCGGGTTGGTGACCAGGCGTTCCACCTCTTCGGCCGTGGCCCCCGGCAACACGGTGGTGACGTTGACCCAGTTGAAGTTGATTTCCGGGTCTTGCTCGCGAGGCATGGTGTGGTAACTCACCAACCCCAGCAGGAAAACGACCACGAAGGCGATGTTGGCCAACGGGTGATTGGTGATGAGGGCGCGCAAAAAAGCCATGGTGGCAGGCCTTTCGGTTCAGCGGCCTGCGGGCAGGGTCTGCCCGTCACGCAAAGCAGACTGGCCTTGCACGACCAGGCGCGTGTCGGCTGGCAGCCCCACCGGCGTGGCACGGCCCTCCTGTGCACCTGGCAGGGCAGTGAAACGAACGGTTTGAGCCTTCCCCGCACCTTGCACCACAAACAGCCCCAGCGCGTCGCCCCGTCGAACCAGCAACTGAGGCGGAACATGGGGTTGCACGGCCTGCCAACGCAGCGTACCAGCCTGGCCTGGCAGGAGCGTAGCCGCGCGCTCGGCTGGCGCAAGCCTGACGGTCTGTGTGCGTTCAGGCGCGTTCAGCACAGGCAATGCGCGATCCAGGCGCAACGGCCAATCGCGGCCCTCGGCTTCCAGCACCACATGCCGGGCAGCGCGCAAGCTGTCCAGATCCGATGGCGCAATCTGTGCAGTGACCCGTGGTGCGGCTGACTGGGTCAGCACATACAGCACTGTGCCAGGCACCACCGCCTCACCCGCCTGGGCCATGCGTTGCCGCACGCTGCCGTCAAAGGGGGCTCTCAGGGTGGTCTTGTCCAGCGCGCGTTGGGCCGTGGCCACCAGCGCCTGCACGCTGGCGAGCTCGGCCCGAACAGTGGCCAACGCGGTTTCACGCTGGTTCAGGGCTTCTGCCGACAAAAAGCCCTGCGCCACCAACTCCCGGGTTCGGCGGGTTTGCGCTTCTTCAAGCTGAAGCCTGGCCTGGATGGCATCCCGCTGGGCTTGCGCACGCTGCAACGCCAGTCGGGCATCTTCCGGATCGATACGGCCCAGCACCTGACCTTTGCGGACGGTGTCGCCCACATCGACCGTCCAGGCGAGCAGCGTACCTGCCGCTTCGGCAGCCAACTTTGATTCGTTCAGGGGGTGTACCACCGCTGGCGCCTGCCGCTGAGGAAACACCCATACCGCGTCCAACCGGGCAACCGACTGGTCTCGTGGCATCGATGGTGCAGGGGTCACCCCCTCCGAGGCCCACACGCCTGAGGTGAAGAGACAGGCGACGAGACCCGCCCGCCAGCCCGCCGTGATCCCGCGCCCGTGACCCAAACGCTTTGCCATGGGTTCGAACCCGTTTACGTTGATGCGACAAACAATCACTGCCATCCCCTTGTCATGTGGCTGCCGATGGCCTCCAAGTAGGCCACAAATCTGGGTGAGCAGGATGAATACACACCAGACAGGCCAGGGTCAGCCCCTCGTAGGGTGGGTCATCCCTTACCCCAAGGTTCACTTGCCGATGCAGAAGCGCGTGAAGATGGTGCCCAGCAGGTCGTCGGCGGTGAACTCGCCGGTGATGCTGCCCAAAGCGTCCTGCGCCAGGCGCAGTTCTTCAGCCAACAAATCCAGGTGGTTGCCGGCGTGCCCCAGCCAATCGGTGGCCAGTTCAAGGTGGTCACCCACCGCAGCCAGCGCGGTCAGGTGGCGCTCGCGCGCCATGTACACCCCTTCCGGTGCGGACTGCCAGCCCACGGTCTGCAACAGGCGCTGGCGCAAGGCCTCCAGGCCCTGACCGGCTTTGGCTGAAATGACCAGGTCGCCATCGGCCACGTGCCGCAGCGCCTCGGGCGCGCAGGTGTCTGCTTTGTTCCAGACGTGAATGATCGTGATGTTTTTGGCCATTGACGCTTGAATGGCGTCATCAGATGCTATGTATTTTGCATCATCGGCACGGGTCAGGTCGTGCAGGAACAGCACGGCATCCGCCGCATGGATTTCGCTCCATGCGCGTTCGATGCCGATTTTTTCCACTTCGTCCGCGCTGTCGCGCAGACCCGCGGTGTCCACCACGTGCAGCGGCACACCTTCGATCTGGATGTTTTGCTCCACCTTGTCGCGTGTGGTCCCCGCAATGGGCGTGACGATGGCCAACTCTGCCCCGGCCAAGGCGTTGAGCAACGAGCTTTTGCCGGCGTTGGGCTGGCCGGCAATCACCACCCGGATGCCTTCACGCAGCAGCGCGCCCTGACGGGCCCGCTGCCGCACCGCGTCCAGTTTGCTCTGCAAATTGTGCAGCTGTCCTTGCGCGTCAGCCTTGCGCAGGAAGTCGATTTCTTCTTCTGGAAAATCAAGCGTCGCTTCGACCAGCATGCGCAAGTGGATGAGCGCATCGCGCAGCACATTAATCTCGCGCGAAAACTCCCCCGACAGGCTGCGGCTCGCACTCTTCACCGCTGCCTCGGTGCTGGCATCGATGAGGTCGGCAATGGCCTCGGCCTGCGCGAGGTCCAGCTTGTCGTTCAGGAACGCGCGCTGGCTGAACTCGCCCGGCTCGGCCAGGCGCAACCCCGGCAGAACGGATACCGTGGCTCCCACCTCGCCAGCAACGGGCTGAGCCGCCACCGCCAGGCAGCGCGCCAACAATAGCTGAAGCACCACCGAGCCACCGTGGGCTTGCAGCTCCAGCACATCTTCGCCCGTGAACGAATGCGGCGCCGGAAACCACAGCGCCAGCCCGTGGTCGATGGGGAATCCGTCCGCGCCAGGAAACGGCAGGTAGGTCGCTTCGCGGGGCTTCAGGCTGCGGCCCTTGAGCGCACCCCCGAGCAATGCCTGAACCAGCGGAGCCAAACCTTTGCCTGACACCCGGACGATACCCACCGCCCCCCGGCCTGGCGCGGTGGCGATGGCGACGATCGGGTCGTGCTGGCGGGCAAACATGGTGGCAGCAGTGATAACGGTGAAAAGTACCCGGAAGAAAAAAGCCGCGCCTCCGTCAGGGAGCGCGGCCTGTTCGCAATCGCCGTCAGGCCATCACTTGAAGCTTGGGATGCTGAACTTGACCGGCACGCCCATGCGAGAGTTGATGTAGGCCTGCTGCGCGATGGTCAGCACGTTGTTCGTGATCCAGTACAGCACCAGGCCGGACGGGAAGAAGAAGAACATGACCGAGAACACCAGCGGCATGATCCACATCAGCTTGGCCTGCATGGGGTCAGGCGGCAGCGGGTTCAGCGCGGTCTGGATCACGGTGGTCAGCGTCATGATCAGTGGCAGGATGTAGTACGGATCGGGCGACGACATGTCGGTGATCCACAGCGCCCAGGGGGCATTGCGCATTTCCACGCTGGCCAGCAACACCCAGTACAGCGCAATGAACACCGGAATCTGGATCATGATGGGAAAGCAGCCGCCCATCGGGTTGACCTTTTCCTCGCGGTAGATGCGCATCATTTCCTGCTGCATCTGCTGCGGGTTGTCTTTCAGGCGTTCACGCATTTCCATGATGCGCGGGTTGATGGCCTTCATCTTGGCCATGCTCCGGTAAGCCGTGGCATTGAGCCAGTAGAACGCCGCCTTGATCAGCACCACCAACAACACAATGGCCCAACCCCAGTTGCCCACGAAGCTGTGGATTTTTTCCAGCAGCCAGTACAGCGGCTTGGCCAGCATGGTGAGCCAGCCATAGTCTTTCACCAGTTCCAGGCCCGGAGCCACCAGCTCCATGACCTTTTCCTCCTGCGGACCGATGAACAGGCGGGCCTCGACGGCCTTGCTGGCACCCGGCTCGACCGTACCCATGGCAGTCATCATGCCTGCGGCGTACAGGTTGTTGTCGACCTTGCGGGCGAAGTGCTCGCGCTCGATACCGGCGTCCAGCAGCCAGGCGCTGGCAAAGTAGTGCTGCACCATCGCCACGTAGCCGTCCTTGGCCACCTTGATGAAGTCCGTCTTGTTCTTTTCGATGTCGGGGAACTCGATTTTCTGGAACTTCTTTTCTTCGGTGTAAACCGCCGGCCCCGTGAAAGTCGAATAGAAAGGTGTCTCGCTCGCTGTGGTGCTGCCATCACGCACCAGTTGCATGTAGACCTGCGGCGCAATGGCAGCAGCGCCCATGTTCACCACCTCATGTTTCACGTCCAGCACGTAGCTGCCGCGACGCAACGTGAACGTCTTGACCAGCTTGGCACCACCCGTTTCAGCCGATTCGAAGCGCACCACCATGTCGTTGCGGCCATCGGCGAGTGCCTTGTCGGCAGACACCAGCCGCATGGGCGTCTTGTGCGTGGGAAACTGGCTGCCCGCCGCCCCGATCAGGCCGGACTGGGCCACGTAGATGTGGTTGGGTGTCTGGGTCAGCAAGGTCAGCGGCTTGTCTTCCTTGTTCTTGCTGGACAACGTGGCCGCCTTGTGCGGCAGGATGTCGGCCCGCACCAGCGAACCGCCTTCGCTGTCGAACGTCAGGCGCAGCACGTCGCTGACGACTTCCACCGTCTCACGTGGCAGCGTGGGCGCGGCAACCGGTGCTGCAGCAGCCGCCGGAACTTGCGCGGCAACCGCGGATGCCGAAGGCACATCGGCAGGTGTCGCCTTGCCAGGCTCAGCGGCACCGGGCGCTTTCTGCGCAGGCGGTTGCGAAAAAAACGTGGCCGCACGGCCGTTGTGGATCTGCCACTTGTCCCACAGCAGCACCATGGAAAAACCAAAAATCACCCAGAGGATGGAACGACGGATGTCAGTCATGACAGGGTTTTCTCCGAAGACTTGGAAATGAGACGGGTGAACAGGCGTGGCCGCTCGGTCGGCACGGGGTCACAGCCCCCCTGACACCAGGGGTGGCAACGGCCGATGCGGGCAACGGTCAGGTAACTGCCCATCATCGCACCGTGTTGTTGCAATGCCTGCAACGCGTACACGGAACAGGTGGGCTCGAAACGGCAGCCCGAACCCAACCACGGGCTGAGCAGCAGCCGATAGCCCTTGACCAAGGCAATCAGGACACGCTTGGGCCAGTCAACCATGTGGCTTCTCCACAGGTGACGCAGGCACCCCCGACAGACCCGGGGGCACACAGTCAGCAGGCACCTCGGCCCCTGCCGCGCCAGGGGCCAGCGGAGATGGGGTCACACCGACCTTGGCCAGCCTGGCAAACAACTGGTTCAGTTCAGCGCGGACCGCCTGCTTCAGGGCATCGGACGTGGCACTGACAAACACCTTGCGGCTGAATTCACTGCGCAGCCGCACCACCATGGCGGCAGCCGGCAGCCCGGCTGCTCCGCCTCGGGCCACTTCGTAAATCTGGCGTCGGATGGTGTTGCGTGTCACAGCACGCCGCGCCCAGCGTTTGGGAATGAGCACCCCCAACCAGGGAACAGGCTGTGGAAACAACAAAACTTCGCCACACCTGGCGTCTAGCGTCGTCAGGTGTAGGGCAAAGTGAGGGGTTTTGGCCACGGGCGAGCCTGCCATGACCGCCTGGAACTGGGTCCGGGTTCTCAGTCTTTGCAAGCGATGCCCCAGGACCGGATGCACACGCAAGCTGACGCAAACCCATCCCGCCGATCAGGCATGGGGAGACAACCTCGGGGTTTACAGACCCAGACGCTTGCGGCCCTTGGCGCGACGGGCAGCGATGACCGCACGGCCACCACGGGTCTTCATGCGAACCAGGAAACCGTGGGTGCGTGCACGACGTGTCTTGGAAGGTTGGTATGTGCGTTTCATGATGCTTTCCTACTGTGTATGCCGGAAGCCTTGTTCCGAGTGTGCCTGTAAGCGGCAAAGCCCGCGATTATCGCAAATTCGCAGCGCTGTGGCAAAAAAACTTGCGCGCAGCATGACAAAAAGCCCTAAAACGCTGTCAGCGAAACGTCAATAGGGGCATGCGCCACCTGTGGATAACTGCCTCCGCGGCCTACAATCGCCCCTTGGCCCAACGCCAGCTGTCCACAAGAACAACGCCTGCATTGGCGATCAGAACCGCGCCCCGTCCGCTGCATCCATGTCCCAGGGATCCCCCGAAACCATTCACCACGATTTGTGGCAAGCCTGCGTCGACCGCCTCGCGCAGGAAATGCCCGAACAACAGTTCAACACGTGGATCCGTCCACTGTCTGCCCGCGTCTCGGACGATCTCGGGCGCGTCACCTTGCTCGTGGGCAACCGCTTCAAGATGGACTGGATACGCACGCAATATGCCGCCCGCATTGCCGCTTTGCTGGCGGACCTGACCGAGAGCGAGGTGACCATCGAGCTCGCGCTGGCACCCCGCGAAGCGCCTTCCCGCACCCAGCCCGCCAGCGCCAGCAACCCACGCGACCAGGTTCTGGCCGAAGCCCCCGAGGTGGCGGCACCCGTACCACCCGGCCTGGCAGACAGCCGCAGCCGGCTGAATGCCGCCCTCACGTTCGCCACGCTGGTGGAAGGCTCTGCCAACCGCATGGCGCGTGCCGCCGCGATGCATGTGGCAGGCAGCCCGGGACACCTGTACAACCCACTCTTCATTTACGGCGGGGTTGGCCTGGGTAAAACCCACCTGATGCACGCGATTGGCAACCAGTTGCTGACCGACAAACCCAACGCCCGCATCCTGTACATCCACGCTGAGCAGTTCGTGACCGATGTGGTCAAGTCGTACCAGCGCAAGACGTTTGACGAGTTCAAAGAGCGCTACCACTCGCTTGACCTCCTGCTGATTGACGATGTGCAGTTCTTTGCCAACAAGGACCGCACACAGGAAGAGTTCTTCAACGCCTTCGAGGCGCTGCTGGCCAAGAAGAGCCACATCGTCATGACCAGCGACACCTACCCCAAGGGCCTGGCCGACATCCACGAGCGCCTGGTGTCACGTTTCGACTCGGGGCTGACGGTGGCCATCGAGCCGCCCGAGCTGGAAATGCGCGTGGCCATCCTGATCAACAAGGCCGAAGCCGAGGGTGCCTCCATGCCGGAGGACGTGGCGTTCTTCGTGGCCAAGAACGTGCGCTCCAACGTCCGCGAGCTGGAAGGCGCGCTGCGGAAAATCCTCGCCTATTCCCGCTTCAACCACAAGGATGTGTCCATCCAGCTGGCCCGTGACGCACTGAAAGACCTGCTGACGATCCAGAACCGCCAGATCAGTGTGGAAAACATCCAGAAAACGGTGGCCGATTTCTACAAGATCAAGGTGGCCGACATGTACAGCAAAAAGCGCCCGGCCAGCATCGCGCGGCCCCGCCAGATTGCCATGTACCTGGCCAAGGAACTGACCCAGAAAAGCCTGCCCGAGATCGGCGAGCTGTTCGGTGGCCGGGACCACACCACCGTGCTGCATGCCGTGCGCAAAATCGCTGCCGAACGCGCTCAGCTGGCCGAGCTGAACCAGCAGCTCCACGTGCTGGAGCAAACGCTGAAAGGCTGACACCGCCAGATACCGGACCGGTCATGCAAAACAGCGAGAATAGGCCCCGCAACCAGCGACGACACAACAACCGAGCACACACCCGAGGCGAGACATGATTGTTTTGAAATCCACCCAGAGCACTGTTTTGGCAGCATTGCAATCGGTATCCGGCATCGTCGAGCGGCGGCACACCCTGCCCATCCTGGCCAACGTGCTGATTCGCAAGACCGGCCCGCAGGTGCAGCTGACCACCAGCGACCTGGAAATCCAGATCCGCACCACGGCTGACCTGGGTGGCGACGACGGCAGCTACGCCATCACGGTGGGGGCACGCAAGCTGATCGACATCCTGCGCACCATGCCATCGGACCAGACGGTGAGCCTGGAAGCCGCAGGCGGGAAACTGACCCTCAAAGGCGGCAAGAGCCGCTTCACGCTGCAAAGCCTGCCGCCCGAGGACTTTCCGCTGGTGCAGGAGTCTGCCGCGTTCGGCCCCACATTCAGCGTGCCGCAGAAAACCCTGAAGAACCTGCTGAACCAGGTGGCATTTGCCATGGCGGTGCACGACATCCGCTATTACCTGAACGGCATCCTGTTTGTGGCAGAAGGCACACAGCTCAGCCTGGTCGCCACCGACGGCCACCGCCTGGCGTTTGCCAGCGCCAAACTCGATGTGGAAGTGCCCAAGCAGGAAGTGATCCTGCCGCGCAAGACCGTGCTGGAACTGCAACGCCTGCTGTCAGACAAAGAAGGCGACATTGCCATGCAATTTGCCAACAACCAGGCTAAGTTCAGCTTTGACGGCATGGAATTCGTCACCAAGTTGGTCGAAGGCAAGTTCCCCGACTACAACCGCGTCATCCCCAAAAACCACAAGAACAGCGTCACGCTGGGTCGGGCACCGTTGCTGCAAACGCTGCAACGCACCGCCATCATGACCAGCGACAAGTTCAAGGGCGTGCGCCTGAACCTGGAACCCGGCCTGCTGCGCGTGGCCAGCAACAACGCCGAGCAGGAAGAAGCCGTGGACGAACTCGACATCGACTACGGCGGCGATGCCATCGAAATCGGCTTCAACGTCACCTACCTGATCGATGCCATGGCCAACATGAGCCAGGACATGATCCGACTGGACCTGTCGGACGGCAACAACTCGGCGCTGTTCACCAACCCGGAAGACGAACACTTCAAGTACGTGGTCATGCCCATGCGCATCTGACACGCCTCACTCACACCCCTGATGAAACCCTCTGTCGCACTTGACACGCACCGTACCGCCATCCGCAATGTGGTGAAGGCACACCGGGCCAGCAATGCCCGTGTGTTCGGTTCTGTGCTGCACGGATCAGACGACGACGGCAGTGACCTCGACATACTGGTGGACCCGACGCCCGAGACCACACTGTTCGATATTGGTGCCATACAGCATGAGCTGCACCAGTTGTTGGGGGTTCCCGTCGATGTGCTGACACCGAATGCGTTGCCTGACAGTTTCAGATCCTCGGTACTTGCCGAGGCCGTGCCCCTGTGAATGCCAAGGCATTGCGCTTGGTCTACTACCTCGACCACATCATTCAGGCCATCGAGCGCATTGAAAGTTATGTTGACGACATGGTCGAAACAGCCTTTCTGGACAGTTCCCTCGTACAGGATGCCGTGCTGCGCAACATTGAAATCGTCGGGGAAGCGTCGCGAAAAATTGAGCTGGGCTTTCCGACGTTTGCCCAAGCGCATCCGGAACTGCCTCTGGCAGTGGCCTACCAGATGCGCAATGTGGTGGCCCATGGTTACTTCAAGGTGGACCTCGAACTTGTCTGGAAAACCATTCACAGGGACCTGCCCGAACTGCACAAAATGGTCTTGGCCGCGCGAAACCAAGCGGCACGAGACACCCAGAACCTGCCAGGCCAAACGCCTGATTGACCGTAGATTGCCATGAACCCAAACAACAACACCCCTCCCACCGACAGCGCCAACGTGAGTGCTGACGCCTCCAGCCTGCAACCCGTGATCGACGCCCACCAGGCCGGTGCATCCGAGGGCTACGGCGAGGGGGCCATCCAGATCCTGGAAGGGCTGGAAGCGGTGCGCAAGCGGCCTGGCATGTACATCGGCGACACGTCCGACGGCACCGGCCTGCACCACCTGGTGTTCGAGGTGGTGGATAACTCCATCGACGAAGCGCTGGCCGGCCATTGCGACGACATCGTGGTCACCATCCACGCCGACAACTCCATCAGCGTGACCGACAACGGCCGGGGCATTCCCACGGGCGTGAAAATGGACGACAAACACGAGCCCAAGCGCTCGGCATCAGAAATTGCACTGACCGAGCTGCACGCCGGCGGCAAGTTCAACCAGAACAGCTACAAGGTGTCGGGCGGCCTGCATGGCGTGGGCGTGAGTTGCGTGAACGCACTGAGCAAATGGCTGCGCCTGACCGTGCGCCGCGAGGGCAAGGTGCACCAGATCGACTTTGCACGCGGCTTTGTGCAAAACCGCCTGCTGGAAACCGTCAACGGCGTGGAAGTGAGCCCCATGAAGGTGCTGGGTGCCACCGACAAGCGGGGCACCGAGGTGCATTTCCTGCCCGACACCGACATCTTCCAGCAGAACAATGAGTTCCACTACGAAATCCTGGCCAAGCGCCTGCGCGAGCTTTCTTTCCTGAACAACGGCGTGCGCATCCGTCTGCTGGACGAACGCAGCGGCAAGGAAGACGACTTCTCCGGCGCAGGTGGTGTGAAGGGCTTTGTGGACTTCATCAACGCCAACAAGAAGGTGCTGCACCCCACGGCTTTCCACGCCATTGGCGAGCGCCCGGCTGACAGCTATGGCGGCATTCCCGGCACCAGCATCGGTGTGGAAGTGGCCATGCAGTGGAACGACGGCTACAACGAAAGCGTGCTGTGCTTCACCAACAACATCCCCCAGCGTGACGGCGGCACCCACCTGACCGGCCTGCGCGCGGCCATGACCCGCGTGATCGGCAAGTACATCGAACAGAACGAGTTTGCCAAAAAAGCCAAGGTGGACGTCAGCGGTGACGACATGCGCGAAGGGCTGTGCTGCGTGCTGTCGGTCAAGGTGCCCGAGCCCAAATTCTCCAGCCAGACCAAGGACAAACTGGTCAGCTCTGAAGTGCGCGCGCCGGTGGAAGACATCGTGGCCAAGGCGCTGACCGACTACCTGGAAGAGCGCCCCAACGACGCCAAAATACTGTGCGGCAAGATTGTGGAAGCCGCCCGCGCCCGCGAAGCCGCCCGCAAGGCCCGGGAAATGACACGCCGCAAAGGTGTGCTCGACGGCATGGGCCTGCCCGGCAAACTGGCCGATTGCCAGGAAAAAGACCCGGCGCTGTGCGAAATTTACCTGGTGGAGGGTGACTCCGCCGGAGGCTCTGCCAAGCAGGGCCGCGACCGCAAATTCCAGGCCATCCTGCCCCTGCGCGGCAAAATTTTGAACGTGGAAAAGGCCCGCTACGAAAAGCTGCTGTCCAGCAACGAAATCATCACCCTCATCACCGCCCTGGGCACCGGCATTGGCAAAACCAATACCGACGAGTACGACCCCAAGGGCAAGAGCGGCTCGGACGACTTCAACCCCGACAAGCTGCGCTACCACCGCATCATCATCATGACCGACGCGGACGTGGACGGTGCCCACATCCGCACCCTGCTACTCACCTTCTTTTACCGCCAGATGCCCGAGTTGGTGGAGCGCGGCCACATTTACATCGCCCAGCCACCGCTGTACAAGGTTAAAGTAGGAAAAGAGGAGCAATACCTCAAGGATGCACAAGCGCTGGATGCCTTTTTGCTTCGTGTTGCATTGAAAGACGCGAGTGTGAGCACCGGTGGCGATGCCCCCCAGTTGCTCGACGGCCCTACCCTGGCCGACCTGGCGCGCAAGCACCAGGTGGCCGAAGCCGTGATTGCCCGTCTGTCCAACTTCATGGACGCAGAAGCCCTGCGCGCGATTGCCGACGGCGTGGCCCTGAACCTGGACACGCTGGACGATGCCGCCGCCTGCGCGCCGGGCCTGCAGGCCAAGCTGCGCGAACTCAACACCACCGGTGTGCCCGCCGAAGTGACCGCCGAGTTCGATGCCCGCACCGACAAACCCCTGCTGCGCATCAGCCGCCGCCACCACGGCAACATCAAGAGCAGCGTGCTGACGCAAGACTTCGTGCACGGTGCCGACTACACCTCGCTGGCTGAAGCCGCCCAGACCTTCCGCGGCCTGCTCGCCGACGGCAGCAAGGTCATGCGCGGCGAAGGCGACAAGCAGCGCGAAGAAAAAGTGGCCGACTTCCGCCAGGCCATGAAGTGGCTCATCAGCGAAGCCGAGCGCACCACCGCGCGCCAGCGCTACAAAGGCTTGGGCGAAATGAACCCCGAGCAGCTGTGGGAAACCACCATGGACCCGAACGTGCGCCGCCTGCTGCGCGTGCAGATTGAAGACGCCATCGAAGCCGACCGCGTGTTCACCATGCTCATGGGCGACGAAGTGGAACCCCGCCGGGAATTCATTGAGAAGAATGCCCTGCGGGCGGGGAACATTGACGTTTGAATCTGTAGGTGGAAGCGTCCCGTTGATTGCCTCTGTGTCGCCATATACAATTGCCATACATCACAACATGGATGGTGATCAGCATGTCTATCGGCACCGTTTTCGTCAACAACCGCTCCCAGGCGGTCCGCATTCCCTTGGACGTACGCCTGCCTGAAGGCGTCCACAAAGTGGAAATCCGCGCCAAGGGGAACGAGCGCATCATCACACCTATCGGGCAAACTTGGGACAGCTTCTTCCTGGGAGGCCCCAGCGTCAGTGACGACTTCTTGCCTGAGCGCGCGACTCAGCACCAAGCGGAGCGGGAAGCCCTGTGATGCTGCGCTACCTGCTGGACACCAACATCGTCATCTATGTGTTGAAGCGACGTCCGGTCGAGGTGTTGTCTACGTTCAACGCCAACGCGAGTCGCATGGCCATCTCCTCCATCACTTTGGCTGAACTCATGCACGGCGCGGAGAAAAGCAGTCGCGTGAGTGAAAACCTGGCCACCATCGAGGACTTTTGCAGCCGACTGGAAGTTCTGCCCTATGGCGCAAAAGCCGCCCAACACTACGGTGCCATCCGTGCCGCCCTGGAAAAAATGGGGCAGCCCATCGGTGTGAATGATCTGCACATTGCAGGCCACGCGCGCAGCGAAGGCTTGGTGCTGGTGACGAACAACCTGTCGGAATTCATGCGCGTGCCTGCGCTCGAAGCAGAAAACTGGGTCTACACCAGCCAGTGAGCCAAGGCCTGGCGTCTTCCGTCACACGACGAGCCTGTCCGAAATTTTATGTGCCCTGCAAACCAACGGGGCACCTCCCGACAACGGCCAAAAACTTATAGCGGCCGCACCATGTAACGCAGGGGTTCGTTGGCTGGTCTGCCGCGCCGCCTCTCTGCACCCTGTATCCAAGGTTTCAGTTGCATGTCTTCCTTGATGACATGATCAATCAGCCAGGTGCGCAGAAAGCTGACAAAGCCTTCCACCTTGGCATCGTCCAGGGTACCCGCCAACTCGGCGTACCGCAGTCGCAGTGCCAGCTTCAGTCGGTCATGTGAGTCGTGCAGCCTGTTGACATCGTTGTATCCGACTTCCAGTGCGACGCGCTCCTCGCGTTCGAAATGCAGCTTTGCGTAACGTCCCAACTCCACAAGCTCCGTTCTAAGTGCATCCATGTTCCGGGAACGCAACGCCACCTCCAGCCGATTGATCAGGCTGATCAGGTGTTTGTGATCCTAGTCTATGCCATGGTGACCCACGCTCAGTTGTTCACGCCATTCGAGTGTCATGTTTTATCCCTGTAGAACGACTTGCCCGACAACGCCAAAGCAATGCCTCTCGCGCATATTTTCAAGTTTCCAACTCGATCGCGCCATCCACCAAATGGGGGAACGCCCGCAACAAAAAAGGCTTCGACGCATTTGAAACGTGGTGGAACGCCCATCGCCCACCGAGTATTCAAGCCTCACGCGATGAGCTTGATTTATATCAAACGCACACAATTCGTGCGCATTTCGCTCATATGCAGACTTTTGCTGCTGTCATATGCTGCGTTTCGTGACAACAATGCGTACCCCGTGCATCGTCAACACCGAATAATCGTCCGCATCCCCTTCCTCAAACGGATGCAGCATGACGATCACCCCCTACGAACAGAACTTCGGTGCCGACTACCAACGCTCGCTGGTCACGCTCGGCCAGGCCATGCACCAGATCATCCGGCACTTCGGGGCCGACACGGTGTATGGCGTGGGGGGTGACTTTGCCGCCAACCTGATTGCCGCGCTGGACCAGCCGGGCCTGACGGTGTCCCCGTCCAGCAACGAAATGCACGCGGGGTTTTGCGCCTGCGCCCAGGCCGAGGTGCAGGGCATGGGGTTTTGCCTGACGACCTACACCGTGGGCTCGCTGCCTTGCGTCACCGCTGCCGCCCTGGCCAAGACCGAAGGCCTGCCGGTGGTGTTCATCTCGGGCGCGCCGGGTGAGGACGAGGTGCACCAGGCCGGCATCCACCACATGGTGCAGCCTGGCAACAGCTGGCGCACCGAGTACGACGCAGCGCTGCGCGCCTTCGCCGCCCTGGGGTTGCAGGCCGAGCGGCTGCAGGGCGACCGCTCGCGCGGGCAGCCCAACATTTCGGCCTTCCGGTTCTATCAACTGGTCAAACACGCGTGGCTGCACCGCGAGCCGGTGTTCATTGAAGTGCCCCGCAACCTGGTGTTCGCGCTGACCCAACCCCTGACGCTGCCCCCACTGGCGCAACTGCCCACCGACGACATGGTGTTTGCCGGTCTGCAGGCCGTGCTGGACAACATTGCGGCCAAGTTCAAGGTCTCCCGCGCGCCCCTGGTGTATTTCGGTGAACAGGTCCGCCGCAACCACGACCTCAAACGCCTGGTGCTGGACTTCTGCCACCGCTTCGGCGTGCCCTATGCGTTCCACTGGTTCGCCAAGGGCGTGGTCGATGAATCCGACCCCCTGTGCCTCGGCGGCTACAACGGCGTGTTCAGCGCACCGGGTGCGCGCCGGTACATCGAGCAGGAGGTGGACTATGTGCTGGACCTGGGCACCAGCATCATCCCGCAGGACACCGCCTGCGCACTGAACACCGGCACCCACTTCATTGCCGACTTTGCCAACAAGACGGTGCTGAAATCCACCACGGTGCACGAGACCGAGCTCATCCACATCCTGCAAGGCCTGCTCGCCGCCGACCTGCCCGTGCACAGCTTTGTGCCACCCGCCCTGGCGCATTCCCCGCTGGCGCGTGGCGACAATATGGATTTCCATGTGCTGACCGACGTCATCAACCAGATACAGAGCGAGCAACCGTTTGGCACCGTGTTCGTACCCGAGGTGGGCAACTCGGTGTTTGCCAGCTTCGGGCTGCGCCCCAAAGCCACGGAGCTGGATGTGAACTGGCTGTCCAACCCCTGGTACGCCGCCATGGGTACCTCGCTGCCCTACGCACGCGTGGTGGCCGAGACCATCCGGCGCAACGGCCTGAAAGACCGCACGGTGCTCATCACTGGAGACGGCGGTTTCCACTTCCAGCTCAACGAGCTGATTCACCTGCAAAAAGAGCAACTGCCACTCACCATCGTCTACATGCGCAACGACGTGTTCCACCTGGGCAAGAGTGGCGACGGCCCGGTGTACCACTGCTCGACCGGCACCTTCGACGTGAAGCTGCTGGTGCAAGCCTACGGCGGCCAGGCGACTCGCTGCGCAACCATCGGCGAGTTCATGGACTGCTACCAGACGTACCTGCACGCCAACGAAGGCATCCGCCTGATCGAAGTGCCCTGCTCGCTGGAGCCGGCGTACCAGAGCCGCGAGGCCGGGCTGCTGAACCTGTACATCAAGTCGCGCAATGGCGACCCGGCCGCGCAGGCGCAGTGGCGCGAGGTACTGGGGCGCTGACCGGCCCTGGCCAGACGGGCGTCAGTCATGAAGCTCGGGGGCCATGCTCGCAGATCAGGGGAGGACTGGCTGAAGATTTCCTTATTCAAAAGTCGGGCAGGCGCTGTCCTAATCAAACTCAGCGGCAATGGCCAGTAGAACCCTGCCGTCTGACACCAAGACTTGGGCATGTCCCGCCATGCAAGGGTCATAAGCGACTCTTCGAGCACATCGCGGCACGCGAGCACCAGGCGTGGAGGTTGGGGGACGCGCACAGAGGCGGTCACTGGGCTTTTCTGGCTGGCGTGAGGGTGATCTGCCAGGCACGGACCGTTACATCAAAGTACTCCCTGGCGCCAACGGCCTGCGTCACGCTTCTGGGCAGCATGAGCTGGTTCCTGGAAGTGTTGTTGGCGAGCATGGCAATTGGCGTAAAGCAAGGATTCCGTACCGAAACAATCGCTCGCACCAGTGTCCAGTGTGAAGCGAGCTTTGATCGCATGGCTGTTTTGTCGTAACATTCAAACATACTTCAAACGGAGGCCATGATGTCCGTCCACACTTTCTCCAGCCGCGACTTCACCCGCGATGTGTCCAGCGCCAAGCGGGCCGCTGATTACGGTCCCGTGTTCATTACTGACCGGGGTCGACCCGCGTACGCACTGCTCACCATCGCCGACTACTACCGCCTGACCGGACAGGGTGAGCCTTCGCTACTGGCGGTGATGGACGGCATTGCTGGCGGTGACGGTATCGAGTTTGAAGCGCAGCGCCTGAACATCACCACCCGCGCTGCCGAGCTGGAATAGGCGGACGGCATGTACCTTCTGGACACCAACGTCATCTCTGAACTGCGCCAGGGCAAGCCCAACCAGTCTGCCGAGGTGCGCAATTGGGCCGCGGAACACCGCGCCAGCACGTTGTACCTGAGCGCCATCACCATCCTGGAGTTGGATAAAGGCATCTTGCTGCTGGAGCGGCGCACGCCACCACAAGGTGCGGCGCTTCGGGGCTGGCTGACCGGCGTGCGCAAAGCCTTTGCCGGACGCATCCTGCCGTTTACCGAACAAGCAGCCAGCCTGTGCGCTGCCCTGCACGTGCCCGACCCCCGCTCAGAGCGCGATGCGATGATTGCCGCCACCGCGCTGGAACATGGCTTTACGGTGGCCACGCGCAACACACAAGACTTTGTGAACACCGGGGTTCAGCTGGTCAATCCTTGGGACAAGTGAACCATTGGCCAAGTGTGTATTGCACAAGCAACGATCCAAACAGCTACAAGGTTCCAGCTCCTCCTCTGCCTGTTGAATCTCCTTCAGCGCAAAGCTGTCCGCTGCCTTCCACTCCACCCAACCGTTTGCGGTTCGCCCAAAAGGTACGGATGCAGCCGTGCTGGCGACACTGAAAGTGTCGTCCTGCAGCGGCAGATCGGTCCGGAAGAACGCGAAGATGCTGCCGGCGCGGGCCTCGGGCGTCATGATCAAGCTTGTTATGGCGTTCCTCTGCACACCTGCAGAGCAGAAGCCCAAACTGGCACTCGCCACTGAGCGCGATACACTCCCCGTTACCCCCATGTGTATCCAAACCACCCTGTCAACGCCATGCTGTCACACCTCGTCCTGCTGCTCTCCGCCCTGTTGTGCCTGCCGGTGTTCGGGCAAACCCTCGCTGCCCCGGAGGCATGGGCGGCGGCACAGGCGGGCAAGCTGACCATCATCGACATCCGCACCCCGCCCGAGTGGAAGCAGACGCGGGTGGCCCAAGGCGCCCTGCTGATCGACATGCTGCACCCGCAAGGTCCTGCGGGGTTTGAGAACGAAGTGCTGCGCCAGGTGAAGGGTGACCGTAACGCCCCCATTGCGCTCATTTGCCGCACCGGCAACCGCACCGGCCAGGTGCTGCGTTACCTGCGTTCGCGCGGGTTCAACAACGCGGTGCACATCCCGGAAGGCATGGCGGGCAGCGCCGCCGGTCCGGGCTGGCTGGCCCGCCAATTGCCTGTCCAGAACTGCGGCGCGTGTTGACAGGCCGGCGGGCATGGAACGATGATGGCCGCTCAATGCTTGGCAGCCATTTCCCTGTTCAGCCCCATCCGCCATGTCACCACAACCACATCAAACGACAGAGCAACAAACTGAACATGGTAAAGCGCTGAAGCGTGTTGTGAAGCGCAGTGAACACCGGCACATTGGCCGGGTGGACCGCGACCCTGTCGCGCTGCTGGCGGGCACGGATGCCGGCCGGGTGGAACGGCTGGTGCCGCTGAAATACGGGCGCATGCTGGCCTCGCCGTTTGCGTTTTTCCGGGGAAGTGCCGTGCTGCAGGCACATGACCTGGCCACCACACCGCACACGGGTGTGCAGCACACCATCTGCGGCGATGCGCACCTGATGAACTTTGGTGCGTTTGGCACGCCCGAGCGGCAGCTGGCGTTTGACCTGAACGACTTTGACGAGACACACCCCGGTCCATGGGAATGGGACCTGAAGCGCCTGGTGGCCAGCCTGAACCTGGCCGCACGCCATCTGGGGTTGTCTGCTGCCGAGGGTGACGACGCAGTCTCGGCAGCAGCACTGGCCTACGTGTACCACACGCGCCGACTGGCCCAAACCGATGCACTGACCCAATGGCGGGAAATGGTCACATTGGATGCAATGTACGAAGCCACCCGCGACACCGCTGCGCGCGCACGCCTGCAAAAAGCCATTCAGAAGGCACAACGGCGCTCCCACGAAGAACTGCTGCCCAAGCTCGGCAACCAGTCAGATGGCCGCTGGACGCTGCGCGACGAGCCACCGGCCCTGTTCCACATCCACAGCGAACAATCACTCTTTTCCAGTGCCGACGATTGGATGCGGCTGGGCCATTGGACGGAGCTGACCGACCACCTGTACCACGGCTATCTGGCACAACTGCAACCCGACACCCAGGCGCTGCTGGCCCGGTTCGAGATGCAGGACCTGGCGTTCAAGGTGGTGGGGGTGGGCAGCGTGGGCACCCGCTGCCTGGTGCTGTTGCTGACCGATGGCACAGGCGCACCTCTGATGCTGCAAATCAAGCAGGCCAACCCATCGGTGCTGGCGGCTTACGTGCCCGGCCCGCCCGTCGCTACCCAACACCAGGGTGAACGGGTGGTGACCGGACAGCGGCTGCTGCAGGCCAGCAGCGACCGTTTTCTGGGGGCCACCACCGGACCAGCGGGGCGGCATTTCTACGTGCGCCAACTGCGGGACATGAAGCTGTCGGCCGAGGTGGAAACTTTCGATGCCGCCCTGCTCAGCCGTTACGGTGCCCTGTGTGGCCGCGTGCTGGCACGGGTGCACGCCAAGGCGGGTGGCAGCGCGGCGGTGGTCAGCGCCTACCTGGGCAAAGGGGAGGCGTTTGCCGACGCACTGGTGCGCTACGCCCACGCATACGCCAATCAGGTGGAACAGGACTACGCCGTGTTCCGCGAAGCCTGCCACAGCGGGCGCGTGGTGGCGCACACCGATGCCGACATGGCGGCTGACTTCAGCGTGTGAACCTGCGGTTGTTGCGCGGCGGCGGTCATCAGCCCCGCTGCCGTTCCACAAGGTGCCTGATCAGGCCGTCGCACGCGTCTTCGATCAGGTCCAGCACATGCTCGAAACCCTGTCCACCACCGTAATACGGGTCAGGCACCACCGGGCTGTTGTAGCGGACACAATAGGTGGTGAGGCGCTGCACCTTGCTGTGATGGGCAGGCGGGCAGACACCCAGCACGTTGCGCTGGTTGTCGTGGTCCATGACCAGGATCAGGTCGTAACGGTCAAAGTCTTCAGGCACCACCTGCCGCGCCCGCAGGTCTGACAAGTCGTAGCCCCGCAGGGACGCATGGGCCTGCGAGCGGTTGTCGGGCGGGCTGCCGGGGTGGTAGTTGTGTGTGCCGGCCGAGTCCACCGTGATGTGGTCCGCCAGCCCCAACGCATTCACCTTGTGCCGGAACACACCGTGCGCCGTCGGGCTGCGGCAGATGTTGCCCATGCACACAAACAGCACCGCACAGGGTGCAAGGGTGGGAGAGCGGTCAGCAGGGTTCATGGTGGGGTGGTCCGGTTCAGCGGCCCAACAACGAGCGGGCCACCAGTTCTTTCATGATTTCGGATGTGCCGCCGTAGATGCGCAGCACGCGCGCGTCGGTCCAGAAGCGGGAAATGGGGTACTCGGTCATGTAGCCATAGCCGCCGAACAGTTGCAAACACTCGTCGGCCACGCGGCTGAACAGTTCGCTGGCATGCAACTTCAGGGCCGAGGCCGCTTCGGGCGACAGCTCGCCCCGCAAATAGGCCTGCACACAGGCGTTCAGAAACGCCTCGGCCGCCGCGATGTCGGTGGCCACCTGCGCCAGCGTGAAACGGGTGTTCTGGAACTGGGCAATGGGCTGGCCGAAGGCCTGGCGTTCCTGCACATATTGCAACGTCACGTCCAGCGCGCCCTTGGCGCCGTTGACGCCCTGCACGCCGATGATGAGGCGCTCGCGCGGCAGCTCGCGCATCATCTGCACAAAGCCCTGGCCTTCCACGCCGCCCAGCAGCGCATCGGCGGGCACGCGCATGTCGTTGAAGAACAGTTCCGACGTGTCACCGGCGTGTTGCCCCACCTTCTCCAGGTTGGCCCCGCGCGAAAAACCGGGTGTGGTGGTGTCCACCAGGAACAGGCTGACGCCTTTGGCACCCGCCGCCGAATCGGTTTTGGCGGCCAGCACCAGCAGGTCGGCGTTCTGGCCGTTGGAAATGAAAATTTTGGAGCCGTTGATGACGTACCCCTCCCCCGCCTCGTCGTGCACACGCCGGGCGGTGGTGCGCAGGGCCTTCAGGTCGCTGCCCGCGCCGGGCTCGGTCATGCCGATGGCGGCAATGGCCTGCCCGCTGACCATGCGGGGCAGCCAGTGCTGACGCTGCGCCTCGGTGCCGCAATGCAGCAGGTAGGGCGGCACCACGTCGCAATGCACCTGCAGGCCGCCCACAAAACCCGAGTAGCCCCGGCGGGTCAGCACCGCCGCCACCGTAAACGAAAACAGCGCGCTGGCACCGGTGCCGCCATAGGCCTCGGGCACATCGGCACACAGGAAGCCCTGTTCGCCCATGCGCGCAAACACCTCGCGCGGCACCCGCCCGGCCTGCTCCCACTGGCGGTAGTGGGGCTCGATTTCAAGGTCGCAGAAGCGGTTGAGCGCGTCGGTGAACTGGGTCAGGTCAGCCTGCTCGTCGGCAGACAGGAAATGGTTGGTCAGCATAAATAAAAAAATAGCAATGTCATCAATAATAGAAAGCGCTGGAGGCAAATTTTATTATCAACCAAACCGCCACCGTTTGGCCCACAGTCCGGTGCGCCTGTGCGTCGTCACTCTACCCGGCCTGGCGCGTGCATGTGGCGGGCGACCCGGTGCGCCCCTGCACCTGGCTGGCACACCACACTGGCACCGCACTGGCACCACGTACACCATCCACCCGCCTTAACCAGCCTTAACCAGCCGCGACCAAGCCCAACCAGCTGCCAACGCTGCGCTTGAAATCATTGTCAGCGCAGAAAAGCAAATTTCACAACACGCACCACCGGCACATGCCCAGAATCCACACCGTTGCCCTACCCCACCGGAGACAGACGATGAACCCCACTGGCTTGCCCGCGCGCAGCTACCCACCCAAACCGACCGATGTGTACCTGTTTGCCACCTGTCTGGTGGACCAGTTCAGCCCGCAGGCCGGACTGGACACCGTGAACCTGCTGGAGCGCGAGGGCATTCGGGTGCATTTTCCGCAGGGGCAAACCTGCTGTGGCCAGCCGGCCTACAGCAGCGGCTACCCCGACGAAGCCCGCGCAGTGGCGCTGGCGCAGCTGAACCTGTTTGACCAGCCGTGGCCGGTGGTGGTGCCGTCGGGCTCGTGCGGCGGCATGATGCGCCACCACTACCCACACCTGTTTGCCGACGACCCCGAGCTGCACGCCCGGGCGGTGGCGCTGTCTGAGCGCATCTACGAACTGAGCGAATTTCTGGTGCACGTGGTCAATTTCAGCCACCCGGACCAGGGCGCGCCCTGCACCGTGGCGCTGCACACCTCGTGCCACGCACGCCGCCAGATGGGCGTGCACGACACCAGCTCCGCCTTGCTCGACAGCCTGGCCCACGTGAACGTGGTGACGCAGGCGCGCATTGAAGAATGCTGCGGCTTTGGCGGCACATTTGCCCTGCTGCATGCCGACATTTCAGAGGCCATCGTGACCGACAAGGTGGCGGCCATCAAAGCCACGGGAGCCGGTTGTGTGGTGAGCGCCGATTGCGGCTGTTTGCTCAACATCACCGGCCGTGCCGCCAAGCAGGACGAACTGACTGGTTGCAACACACCCAGCCTGCCCGGCGAACACCTGGCCAGCTTTTTATGGAACCGCACCCAACCAGCCAACGGCACGGCCAGCACCACAACCAACGGGAGCACCACATGAGCGCCCGCGACAACATTCTGGCCCGGCTGAACCACGCCAGCGTCACACCCCGCACCACGCTGCCCGATGTGGCCGGCTGGTACGGCACACGCCAGCGTGGCGAAGACCTGCCCCAGCGCACCGCCCGCCTGAGTGCAGCCCTGCTCGCCATGCGGGCCGAGGTGCACGACGTGACCCACGCCAACTGGGCCGATGTGCTGCTGAACCTGGCCACGGCCAAAGGCCTGCGGCAGGTGCTGGTGGGCACCGACACCCCCCACGGTGCCGAGCTGCAAGCCTGCCAGGCCGACAACATTGCCGTGTTGGCCTACACCCAGCCCATCGACACCTGGCGCGACCTGCTGTTTGACGGCATCGACGCTTCATTGACACTGGCGCGTGGCGCGGTGGCCGAGCCCGGCAGCCTGGTGCTGTGGCCCAGCCCGAGCGAGCCACGCCTGATGTCGCTGGTGCCGTCGGTGCACTTTGTGCTGCTTGATGCTGACACCATCCATGCCGACATCCATTCGGTCATGACCGCTGAAGGCTGGCACACCAGCATGCCCACCAACGTGGTGCTGGTGTGCGGCCCGTCCAAAACCGCAGACATCCAGCAAACGCTGGCCTACGGTGCCCACGGCCCACGCGAGCTGGTGGTGTTGTTGCGTCAACCTGTCGGGAGCCCGTCATGAACAAAGTCATTTCCATTCACCCGGCCAAAGACTTCAAGGCACGCAGCAAGGCGGTGCTGGACAACGAGGGGCAGCGCAAAAACTTCCGTGGTGCGATGGACTTCTTGCAGGCCAAGCGCCGCTCGCAGTTCAGCGACGACGACGAGCTGCAAGGCCTGCGCAACCTGGGCCAGGCCATCCGCCAGTACAGCCTGGCCAACCTGCCTCGGCTGCTGACCCAGCTGGAAGCCAACCTGACGGCCAATGGCGTGCAGGTGCACTGGGCAGAAAACGCCGATGATGCCAACGCCATTGCCTTGCAAATTGCCCAACGGGTGAATGCCAAACACATCATCAAAGGCAAGTCGATGGTGAGCGAGGAAATTGGCTTCAACCACGCGATGGAGGCGGCTGGCATCGAGGCGCTGGAATCCGACATGGGTGAGTACATCGTGCAGTTGGCAGGCGAAGGGCCGTCGCACATCATCATGCCGGCCATCCACAAAACCAAGCAGGAAATTGCTCAACTGTTTGCCGACGAAGTGCCCGGCGTTGCCTACACCGAAGACGTGGACGCGCTCATCCAGATTGGCCGGCGCGTGATGCGTCGCAAGTTTGCCGAGGCCGACATCGGCCTGTCTGGCGTCAACTTTGCCGTGGCCGAGACCGGCACGCTGTGCCTGGTGGAAAACGAAGGCAATGGCCGCATGTCCACCACCGTGCCCAAGGTGCACATTGCCATCACCGGCATTGAAAAAGTGGTGGAAAAGCTGGAGCACGTGCCCCCGCTGCTGAGCCTGCTGACCCGCTCGGCCACCGGCCAGCCGGTGACCACTTACGTCAACATGATCAGCGGGCCACGCAAGCCCGGCGAGAAAGACGGCCCGCAAGAGGTGCATTTGATTCTGCTGGACAACGGCCGTACCCAGGCCTATGCCGACGACCAGCTGCGCCCCACGCTGCAATGCATACGCTGCGGCGCGTGCATGAACCATTGCCCGGTGTACGCCCGCATTGGCGGCCATGCCTATGGCACCACCTACCCTGGGCCCATTGGGGCCATCGTGTCGCCCCACATGCTGGGGCTGGAGGCCACCTACCCGCTGGCGTTTGCCTCCACGCTGTGCGGCGCGTGCAACGAGGTGTGCCCGGTCAAAATCCCCATCACCGACATTCTGGTGCGCCTGCGCAGCGAAGCACAGGCCAAGCCCGACACCGAAGCGGCCACGCTGCGTGGCAGCGGCGCGGCGCGCTCGGCTGCCGTGGCCACGGTGTGGGGCATGTGGTCGCAGGTGTACAGCAAGTCGGGGCTGTACAAGCTGGCCTCGTGGTTCATGAGCCGGGGCCGTGCGCTGTCACCGTCCGAGCAGGGTGCGTGGACGCGCAGCCGCACGCCACTGGTGCCCGCGCCCAAACGGCTGCGGGACCTGATGAAGGACCGCAAACCCTGATCGGTGGCCCCTGCAACCGCTGGTAAACCACAAAAAACATAGCATCTAGTGCCTTTAAAATAAGCGCCGGAAGCCTATTTGACTTGATTATTTGAGGGCAGGTCCGGCAAAGGCACCATCACCGGCTGGCCCGGTGTGGTGCAGCCGGTGTCGCAGCAGCGGCCAGGCTGCCTGTTTTGTGTGATGGCACGGTTCTCGTCGTGCAACACGCCGCGCTCCAGCAGGCGTTCCACCAACTCCACCTTGGAACCCACAGGGTAGTTGCGCCAGATTTCCTGCTTCATGGCCGCAGGCGAGCCGCCACCGTGCAGGCTGATGGTGGAGTACCAGCCGCCCTGGTAAGACGCGGTCAGATCCTCGATGAAGCGCGCCGTCTGGATGCGCTTGTCGTACGGGATGTCGGGCGAGGCCTGCAACACCTCTGACAGCTTGGCTGCGGTGGCGGGGTTGTGGTCTTCGTCCGGGCCGGGCAGGGCCACGATGAGCCCACCCGACACCTCGTGCGCCAGGCGGTGCATGTCGTAAATTTTGGTGGCCAGCAGCAATTTGCCAATGTTGCTGAACACAGGGTCGGGCATGAAGGTGCCGCTGTGCGGGTCGGGCGTTGCATACACGCTGGCGGCCACCCCACAGGCAAAGAAGCCTTCGGTGATGGTGATGAGTTCCACCATGGGTTCGCGCAGGTTGCTTTTTTCAGAAGGATCCAGCCCGTTGGCCTCGCACATCAGGGCACCCGCCCCGATCAGCAAGTCGCCAAACCCAGCGCGCGCGCCGATACAGCTGTGACGGTGGTGGGTGGCGTAGCTGTAGGTCAACACATGGCTGTGTGCCCAGTCGCCCGCATAGAACACGCGCGCCCACGGCACAAACACCTGGTCAAACAGCACCACCGCCGTGGCCTGGCCATATTTGCGCGAAAACAGCGCATCTCCATGCTCCAGCTTCTCGCCGGGCCGTCCGGCAGGCCGGGACACGATGGTGATGCCCGGCGCATCCACCCGCACCGCGCAACACACGGCAAAGTCCGCATCGTCTGGCCCCATGTGGCGGCTGGGCATGACCAGCAATTCGTGCATGTAGGGCGCACCCGTCACGATGGCCTTGGTGCCGCTGATGACGATGCCCTTTGCCGTGCGCGCCACGATGTGCACATAGGTATCGGGGTTGGCCTGCTGGTGGGGCTTTTTGCTGCGGTCGCCCTTGGCATCGGTCATGGCAATGCCCAGCGACAGGTCGTTGTCTTGCACGTGGGCCAGGTAGGCCGCAAAACGGGCGCGGTGCTCGGTGCTGCCGGTGGCGTCGTCAATGTGCGCCGTCACCTGCGCCAGGCCGTTCAGGGCATCGTGGGCCAGGTAGCGCTGCGCGCAGCCGGTTTCCTGGCACAACACACGCACGGCCTCCAGCTTGTTCAACAGGTCACCTGCCGACTCGTTCACGTGCAGCATGCGGGGCACCACCTGGTTGCGGCTGGCCTGCGTGGCCAGCGCAATGGGGGCGTACTTCGAATCCAGCGCGAAGTCGTAGGTAAAGGCCAGCGCGTTCACGCCGGGGCGCAGCGCGGGCTCGTCGGCCACGCTGGCCACCTCGCGCCCGTCCACAAACACTTTAGGCTTGTAGCTGCGCAGCGATTCGCGGTAGGCATCGCCCGACATCAATTGGGCTGCCGTGGGTGGGGCTGGGGGCGCTGTGGTCATGGTTTTCACGTCAGCAATTGGTGCTGGCAACGCTCGCCAGCCAATCCAGCGCCAGCTCTTCGGTGGCAAATACCTGGCAGGACTCGGACAGCATCAGGTTCAGGGCACCCCCAAAGTCTTCGATCAGCATGTCATAGCGTGCGTCCATGGGCAGGCCATCCGGACCGGGTCGCACCCCCTGACCACAGGCCGCGCGGATGCGTGCCCCCCAGTCGCGCGGCGCAGGCACCACAGCGGCCACGGGCTTGCCCAGGGCACAGGCAAACCCCACTTCGAACACGGTGCCGCTGTCGGGCTCCAGCTCACCACGGAACGGCCGCAAATCGGCCAGCACGCCCGATGCCTGCCGAATGCGCCGGGTGTTTTGCTCGTACAGGTGTCTGGCTGCCTGGGCACCCGCCAACACCCGGCCATCCGGGTCCACCGGCTCGGCAGGCCTGACAGGCTCCAGGCCCCGCGCCCGACACAGCGCGGCCAGGCGTGCAAACACGGCTTGCGCATCGCGGAAAAACACGGTCGGGCCGGCCAGGTAGATGCGGGGACCGGGCAAGAGGCTCATGCGGGCTCACCCGCTGCATCAGCCAGACCCAGCAAACGCCCCATGTCGTCAGCCTCGACTGCCGGCGAATACAGAAAACCCTGGAACTCATCACAGCCGATGGACTGCAACCAGTCGCGCTGTGGCGCGTGCTCCACGCCTTCGGCCACCACCCGCATGTTGAGCGCATGTCCCATGCGCACGATGGCTTCCACGATGGCCTGGTCGGTCGCGTTGTCGGGTAGCGAGCGGACAAAGCTCTGGTCGATCTTGATGCGGTGCACCACAAAGCGCTTCAGGTAGGTCAGGCTGGAGTAACCCGTGCCGAAGTCGTCCAGCGCCAGGTGCACGCCCAATGCATGCAGCGCATGCAGTTTGGCCTGCGCCTCGTTCACATCGCGGATCAGGATGGACTCGGTCAGTTCCAGCTCCAGCAGATGCGGCGAAAGCCCGGTGCGTGCCAGCACATTGGCGACCTGCTGCACAAAGTCAGGTTGCGAGAACTCCAGCGCCGACACATTGATGGCCACCTGGCAGGGCCTGCCAGCCTGCTGCCACCGCACGGCCTGCGTGGCGGCCGTGTCCGCCAGCCAACGCCCCATCTGCACGATGCAGCCGGTCTCTTCTGCCACACCGATGAAAGCGCCGGGCGGCACCAGCCCCTGGCCCGGACGTTGCCAGCGCATGAGCGCCTCGCAACCCACGATGTGACCGGTTGCCAGGTCCACACGCGGCTGGTAGTGCAGCACAAACTCCTGCCGCTCCAGCCCCTGTCGGATGGCATGGTCCAGCTGCACACGCTCCAGCAAGTCGGCGTTCATGTCGGACTGGTAGAAGCGGTGATGCCCCTTGCCCCGCTCTTTCACCTGGTACATCGCCGTGTCGGCGCTGCGCACCAGTTCGTCCAGGTTCTGGCCGTCCTGCGGGTACAGCGCAATGCCGATGCTGCACCCCATGGAAAACTGCAATTCACCCACCTGCACCGGCTGGTTGATGGACTGGATGATGCGCCGGGCAGTGGCATCGGCGGCAGCATGGGTGGCGTCGTGCAGGTGGATGACGAACTCGTCGCCGCCCATGCGGCACAGCGTGTCCGACTGGCGCAGGCAACGGCCCAGGCGTGCGGCCACCTCTTGCAGCACCTGGTCGCCGAACAGGTGGCCCAATGAATCGTTGATGCTCTTGAAGCGGTCCAGATCCAGGAACATGACGGCAAAGCCGTTGCCCGTGCGCTGGGCATGGCCGATGGCATGCCCCACCCGCTCGCCCAGCATCAGCCGGTTGGCCAGGCCGGTCAGCGGGTCGGTGTAGGCCAGTTGCTCGATGCGTTTCTGGGCCTCGATCCGCTCGGACAGGTCTTTGGCAAACAACACGGTGTGCTGCATGCGCCCGGCTTCGTCGTGCAACACCACCCAGGACACCAGCAGCACCAGTCCGTTGCCCGAGCCGCTGCGCAAATGGAGCTCACCTTCCCAGGCGCCGTGCTTGTGCAACGCCTCATGCACCGCCGACAGGCCCCCCATGGCCGTGCTCTGGGCAAACCAGCTGTCCAGCAAGCCGCCCTCCAGCATGTGCAGGGGCTGGTTGACCAGCCGGGTGGCCGCCGGGTTGCAGGCCACCACGCAACGCTCGGCATCGGTGACCACGATGGCATCGGGGCTGGACTCGAAAACCTTGGCCGCCAGCCTCAACTTGGTGTCGGCGGCCACGCGGGCCGTGACATCGCGAAACGCATACAGCCGTCCGATCGGACGTCCACGCGCCAGTTGCGGGCAGGTGTGGCGCTCCAGCATGCGGCCGTCCTTGAGCACCAACAGGTCGTCCAGCTCCATCAGCGGGTGGCGGTCCAGTTCCTGCCGGGTGGTGGCAAAGCCTGACGCATCGCACATCCTGTCCATCAGGTGCTGCCAGACCTGCATTTCATCCGGCGCGGTCAGCAGGGTCTGCGGCAAGTCCCAATGCCGCGCAAAGCTGTGGTTGAACGCGCGGATGCGGCCTGCCAGGTCGGTGATCAGGATGCCGTCGGATGACGAGTCGAGTGCAGAGCGCAACTCGGCCAGCAACTCTTCCAGGCGCAAGCGGCTGGTTTCAGACTCGGCAATGTCCCGCAGCGACACCGTGACGATGACATCGCCATCGGGCAAGTTCAGCGGCGAGATGCGCCTGATGACCGGCACCAGCAGCCCGTCCGCCCGCTTGACCAGCGTTTGCGACTCAAGCGTTTGCACCGCGTCAACATGCCAGTTGTTCCAGTAGACGTGGTCCTGCAGGTCGTCCATCCAGTCCAGCACCTGCGAGCCCACCAGGGCGCTCGTATCTGCCTGCAGCAATCGCAGGGCGGAGCGGTTGGCAAACGTGACGGCCCTGGTGTCCGGCTGCACAACCAGCACGGCATCGAGCAGGTTGTCAACCACGGCCTCCCATGTGATGTGTGTCATCCGGTTCCTCCCCCGTCCCCTGCGCTCTGAGCGGCGCGTTCAAAGAAATAGCAATACCGCGCCTGGGGCGCCAGATCATCCAGCACCGCCCTGGGCAACTGGTCGGCCCGCAAGCTGCGCTGGACCGACACGTCGGGCAAGCGCGCCAGGTCTACGATGACGAAGGGCTGTGGCCGTTGCCGGGGATCGTGCACCAGCAAGGTGGGCTTGAGCGGTTGCGTGGCATTGACCACATGCACCTGCGCATACCGCCCGTCGCTGAGCTGCACGATCGAACCCGGCGGATACACCCCCATCATGCGGATAAAGGCTTGCAGCACGTGGGCATCGAAACGCGAACGGTGCGACGCAAACAGGCGCGACACGGCCTCATGCGGTGTGAGGGCGCGTGCAGGGTTCCAGGGGTTGCACAAGCCGTCGTACCGGTTGATGAGCGCCAGCACCTGCGCAGCCCGTGACAGCCGGTCGCCCTTGCACCCAGTGGGAAACCCGCTGCCGTCCACGGCTTCATGGTGCTGGGCCATGGCCTGCAACACGGCGACAGGCAGTTTCATGCTGCGCCCCATGTCCACACCGAGGGCCACGTGGCTCTCGTAGGCTTTGCGCTGGGCAGGGGTCAGGCTGTCGTCCAGGTTGCGCACCTGTGTCGGCAGCCGCGATTTGCCGACATCGTGCAAAAACGCAGCCTGTCCCAGGGCCTCCATGTCAGCCGCAGCCAAGCCCACGGCTTTGCCCAGCAACAACGACAGCACCATGACGTTGACGGCATGCTGCGCATGGCGGTCGCCCATCACCTGGTCGAGCAGGCGGATGGACGACTCGCCCTGGCTGCCCAGCTCGGCCAGCAAACCGCCGACCAACACCTGGGTCTGCGCCGCAGCGGCCTCGGGCTGAGTTTCAACCAGCGTGGTCACTGCTTTGAAGCAGCGCGACCCTTCCTGAAAGCGCTTTTCTGCACGCTCCTGGGCAGCTCGGTGCGCCTCGACCGGCGAGGGCGCAGACGGCTGAGTAGCAATTGACGCTGCGGGCCTTGCCTGGCGGGCACCTCCTGCGGCGGGTTCAGAAGCCTGTGCAGCGTCGGCAGCCGATCCCTGGGGAGCCGCGGGCGCAACTGCCTCCGGAAACTCGCACCGTTGTGGATCGATGCTGACTTTCTTGAGCTTCAGTGACCGCAGGGTGTCAAGCTCGCGCTCGGTCGTCACCAGAAAACTGCTGCGAGGAAACGGGTGCGCCATCCACCCCAGATTCAGCACCACATAGTGGCCCACGCGGAGTTCGCTGGGGTCGACTTCGGGCAATTGCGGCTGGTTCATGGCAGGTTGGCGGGCTGTGTGCTGCAATCATGGTAACGGACACAACGCACGCTGTGATGGCAACAGACGCAAATACCACGGGCAACCTGCCGCTTGCAACCTCGCAACGAAGCTCTCGGTGTGCGCCCCACCGGGCACACACACGCCGCCAAGCGGGCTCCGATGCTGGCACAACAGGGCAAACCGACGGGTATCCACACCTCCGCCAAGCGGTTGCAGACCTGCCCGATGCGCCCGGCGTGTACCTGTTTCATGGGCAGCCGGGAGATTTGCCGCTTTACATTGGCAAGAGCATTCACCTGCGCTCGCGTGTGCTGGCGCACCTGCGTGCGCCCGACGAGGCCCGCATGCTGCAACAGACCCGTCGCATCGAGCACATCCGCACCGCAGGCGAATTGGGTGCCTTGCTGCTGGAATCAGCCCTCATCAAACAGCAACAGCCGCTGTACAACCGCAAACTGCGCCGCAACCGGCAGCTTTGCGCGTGGCAGGTTGTGCCGGGCAGCCCCCTGCGCCTGCAACTGGCTGCCGCCCAGACCGTCAACTTTGCCACCACACCACAGCTGTACGGCCTGTTTGCCAGCCGCCATGCCGCCACTGAAGCCCTGCAGGCCCTGGCCGACCGACACGGCCTGTGTCTGAGTGTTCTCGGGCTGGAGAAGGGCGTGCCGGGCAAAGCCTGCTTTCGGCACATGGTGAAGCGCTGCGCGGGTGCATGTTGCGGGCAAACGTCGCGGGCCGCGCACGATGCCCGGACGCTGGCCGCCCTGACTGACATGCAACTGGTGTGCTGGCCATTTGCCGGCGCAGTGGCCTTGCTGGAAGTCTGCCCGCTGGACCCTCAGTTTGTGCAGTACCACGTGGTGCGCAACTGGTGCTACCTGGGCAGCGCACCCAACCTGGCACAAGCCAGGCAATTGGACGCGGTAGCCGCCGGTTTCGATGCAGATGGCTACAAAATCGTCTGCAAACCCATTTTGCATCAGCAAACCCCGATCATCGAACTGTGAGGCCCCGCAAGGGCGGGCGCGTCAGCCGGGGCCAATGCCAGGCGCCTCGCCACGCTGGCGGCGCCTGCGGTCCAGGTACCAGGCCAGAAACGGCACCAGTGCCATCGAACCCGGCAGTGCCCAGATGGCCAAGTATGGGCTGACAGCAGAGGCCGAACGCAACATGCCTTGCAGGCGCACCTTGTCTTCTTCGGTCCATTTGCCGCCCTGCCGCTCTTTCATCAGCAGTGGCCAGGCACCCTTGATGTGTGCCAGTTCGTCGCGGAAACGGCGCGTTTCGCGCTTGTTGCTGGCCAGAAACGAGCAGAACCACTCAGGCGCCTTGGGCATGCGCGACTGGAAGTGCATGGTCTCGTCAGGGTTGAAAGGCTTGTCTGCAGGCACGCCCGCCTGCTGCGGGGCAGGCGCATCGGGTGACGATGAAGGGGCTTGCTGGGGTGCGAGCGACATGACGACAATTATCGGTTCACACCCCCGCAAAATGAGCCACCGAGCCCATTTCGATGTCAACCCGTTGCCGCCCGCCCATGCCACTGTTGTTCGCCCCACACACCCTGTCTCGCTGGCTGGTCTTTATGGCTACAGCCCTGCTGCTGGCGGCCTGCCAGCGCGAGCCCCAGCACCCCGCCTACCGCTATGACGACCGCGACCTGTGGAAAGCCCTGCCCACGCTGCAGGTGAACGCGGGGAACGAGGTGCTGAACGTGCGCACCACCACGCAGGCACCTGCACAAGGCAAACACGCCTTCGTGTTCCTGGGGGAACCCTCTGCCCCCAACAACGGCGACGCACTGGTGATGCAGCATCTGGCAACCGCCCACCCGGACAGCGCCGTCTGGTACATCGACACGCCGGACGACCTGTTTCTGGAGCGCGACCGCATCGCCATGCGCAACCACCACGGCAGCTTTGTGCCACCCCTGCTGCGCGAGCTGGACCAGCGCTTTGCCAGCTACACCTTGCTGACCCTGGACGTGACCGCCGTGCCCCTGCTGCGCGGCCTGCGCCAATGGCAAACCCAGGCCAGCGATGCCGAGCGCGCCAGACTGGCCCACGTGGTGCTGCTGTACCCCAGCCTGTACATCAACACGCCCGTGGCCGGACAGCCGCGCGAACTGTTCCCCATTGCACGGCACACGGCCTTGCCCATCACCGTGATGCAACCCGAGCTGGGTGCCCAGGCCGCCACCATCGACGACACCCTGACTGCCCTGCGCGAAGGCGGCAGCCTGGTGCGGCTGGAACGCGTGGCCGCCACGACCGACGGCCTGTACAAGTACCAGAACATCGGCGCCATGGCCGCACAAACGGCGCAGTTGCTGGCAGATGCCGACAAGAAGATGCGCGAAGCCCGCCAGACCAGCGGCTTCAGGCTGGCTGCACTGCCGCCCTACGACACCAGCACCGAACCCGCCAGCACCCTCACCTCAGGGCTGGTGCCGGTCAGCGGCGTGAGCCTGCAAGACATTCGCCTGACCGACATTGGCGGCCAGGCAGTGGACCTGAAGCGCGACTACGCAGGCAAAGCCCTGCTGGTCACCTTCTGGGCCACGTGGTGCCCGCACTGTGTGGAGGAAATTCCCAGCATGAACAGGGCCCTGGCGCAATTGGATAAAGACAGGTTTGCTATGGTTTCTGTGTCTTACAAAGACACCGACGCCATCATGAACGCCTTTCGCAAGAAGGTGCCCATGGATTTCCCCGTGCTGATGGACCGCGACGGCCAGGTGTCCAAAGCCTGGAAGGTGTATGCCTTCCCCAGCAGCTTCCTGATCGACCGAACGGGCCGCGTGCGCTACAGCATCAACACCGGCGCGGTGTGGGACGCGCCCGATGTGATGGAGAAACTGCGGGAAATCAGCCAGTGATGGGCCTGTGGTGGTTGCTGACGGTACCACCGATCCTACTTGCCTTCAGACGGAACACGGGCCAATTCATGCAAACTGGTGGGGGCAGACGTGCGCTCGACCGACGGCGAGGCCGAGTTGGTCAACACACGGAGTGACCGCTGGCACAGCCATCCGTCACTCAATTGCGGCAGACAAAACTCTCTGCCCGCTCCGTGTCACCTGTCCCGATATAGCGGGCCACAGCCGGGTAGGGGCAAAGGGGCCGTGTGCGGGTGCCTGACCAAGCCTGCGTCCAAGGAAGGGCCGCTGTTTTCAGTTCAGTATTGGGGGCCACGTTGTCGGCACCCCTGACGGAAGCAACCACACGATCCGGGGGAGTGCCCTGTTCAACCCATTGAACGAGTGCCGCCAGCGTGTCGTATTGATCTGCCGAAGGGCCGTTGCGGGAATGGGTCATGCCGGGCACCCTAAAGAACCTGACAAATTCCTGTGCTCGGCCACCGTATCTGCTCTGAACATCGTCATACCAGCGGCGGGTGTCTTCCGCAGAAAAAACCGGGTCGGACACGCCATGCAAAACCATCATCTTGGCACCACGGTTTCGCAAGCTATCCAACCCTGTGGGTGCAGGCGGTGACATGAATGACATCGCGCTTTCAGCGTAAACCCCAGATGTGGCAAAGATCAGCAAGGCATCCGTGTCCACGTTGAAGTTCAGGGCATACGCCAGTGTGTCTGGAATATTTGTCTGGGGAGGCGAACTGAAGATGTACCCCACCGCAATCGGGTCTCGCGTGGCACCCACCGAATTCACAAACTTCCAGGCAGCCCAGTCGGAAGAGGCAATACCGGTGTCAAACGGAAACCTGGCATACAACGCTTCGCCTTTACTGTTGCGGGCACCGGCATAGACCTTGGCAAGTGCTGTTTTCTGCGCGGGTGTCAGGCAGGTGCCATCCCGTGCAGACACGCAAGTAGGCACATCGCGATCCGGATTGAATGCACCTTGGCACGCGTCCACATCCTGGATCATCCCGTCGGCCAGCCCATCCAGGGTGTCGCATTTGCCCAGAATGGACGAGGCCACCAGAGTACGTTCCGCCGCAGTGAGCGCAGTCCCCAGATTGGTCGGTGTCACAGGCTGGGTCGCCAGCGGCGCCCACTGCTGGGCTCCCCAGAGTTGTGCCACCGCCGCCTTGGGCAGGTTGAAACCAGGGGCTGATGCCAGGTAGCCGTCGTACTGGTCGGGTGTGCGTGCAGCCGACACCATGACATGCCGCCCACCATTGGACGTACCCACTATGTACGAACGGTCTGGTTCTTTGCCATATGCCGCCCTGATCATCGCTTTGGCCATGGGTGTCAGTTTGGCCACAGCCTGGTAACCGTAATCCAGCCGCGCCTGCGGGTCGAGCCCGAATTTCACCTGACTCTGGCTGTGACCGGCATCGGAGCTGATGACGGCAAAACCCTCATACAGGGCATTGGTGAGTTGACCCGGCCCGTGCGGCAATCCGTTCGCGACCGCCACAACACCGTCTGTGCCGCCGTTGCCCTGGTACAGGAATCGGCCATTCCAGTTTTTTGGCAATCGCATCTCGAAACCTATGGCGTACGGTTGACCGTCCACCGGACTGACCCGGGAATGCATTCTTCCGGTGACCAGACAATGTTCGCCAATGGGCTTGAAATTGGCTGCTACCGAGAGCTTGCCTGACTCGATCGCGGTGGCAGCGGTAACTGCTGTGTTGCTGTAGGCAAATGTGCTCAGCAGAGACTCGCACACCTTCAGGGCCTCAGGTTTTGCGGCGGTCAGCTGTGGCAAGGTTTCTCCTCCGCCGCAAGCGATCAACGGCAGCGACAGGGTGGCCACAATGGCCCGTGTGAGCTGTTTCATGGTTGGGGCTTCCTTGTGTGTTTACTCGATGCTGACCTTGGCATCCTTCACCAGCTTGGCAAAGCGCTCGGTGTCGTCCTTGATTTGCGCGGCCATCTGGGCAGGTGTGTCGCCCACCGGCACTGCACCGATGTCGTCCATTTTTTTGCGGAACTCGGGGTTGTTGATGATCTTCACGATCTCCGTGTTCAAGCGGGTCACCACGTCGGCAGGCGTAGCCGCTGGGGCCAGCACCCCGAACCAGGTGCCCATGTTGAAGCCTTTCAGCCCGGCTTCGTCCAGCGTGGGCACATCAGGCAGCGCGGCAGAGCGTTTGGCCGTGGTCACAGCCAGTGCACGCAGTTTGCCCGCCTTGATGTGGGCCAGCACCGGCGTGACGGTGTCAAACGACATGTTGATTTGCCCGCCCAGCAAATCGGTGGTCAGGGGGCCGCTGCCCTTGTAGGGCACGTGCAGCATTTGCACGCCACCCATGCCCTCGAACTGGGCGCCAATGAGGTGTTGGCCCGTGCCGTTGCCGTTGGAGCCGTAGGTGAGCTTGCCAGGTTGCGCCTTGGCCAGCGCCAGCAGTTCTTTCACGCTGTTGGCGGGCACGCCAGGGTTGACCACCAGCACGTTGGGCACCAGGGCCACCGTGCTCACGGGGGCAAAGCTGGTTTGAAAGTCGTACCCCAGCTTCTTGTACACGCTGGTTGCAATGGTGTGGTGCACCGCGCCCATGAGCAGGGTGTAACCGTCTGGCTTGGCTTTGCTCACAAAGTCGGCACCCAGCGTGGCACCGGCCCCGGGTTTGCTTTCAACCACCACAGGCTGCCCCAGGCTTTTGGCCAACTCCACCCCCACGGCGCGGGCCAGCACATCGGTGGTGCCACCGGCAGGGAACGGAACAATGAGGCTGATGGACTTGGACGGCCATGCCTGCGCCCAGCAGGCACCGCCACCCGTCAGCAGCGACGCGACGACCAGCGTGCGAACCATTGCAATACGGCGGGGAGGGGATTTCGAACGGTTCATGGGCTTGTCTCCAGGGGTTGTTGTGAAAGGCGGGGGAAATCAGGCGGCTGGCTGCAGGCGTGCGCACACGGCCGCGGTCACCTGGGCGGTGGTGGCCTGGCCACCCAGGTCGCCGGTGTGCAGCGCAGGATTGGCGGTGACATGCTCAATGGCCGCCATCAGCTGTTTGGCGGCTGCGGCCTCGCCCAGGTGCTCCAACAGCATCACGCAGCTCCAAAACGTGCCCACAGGGTTGGCCAGACCTTTTCCCATGATGTCGAATGCCGAACCGTGGATGGGCTCGAACATGCTGGGGTAGCGGCGCTCGGGGTCAATGTTGCCGGTGGGCGCAATGCCCAGGCTGCCTGCCAGCGCGGCGGCCAGGTCGCTCAGGATGTCGGCATGCAGGTTGGTGGCCACAATGGTGTCCAGGCTGGCCGGGCGATTCACCATGCGGGCGGTGCAGGCGTCCACAATTTCCTTGTCCCAGCGCACATCAGGAAACTCCTGGGCAATCTGGGCGGCAATTTCGTCCCACATCACCATGGCGTGGCGTTGGGCGTTGCTTTTGGTGACCACGGTCAGCAGCTTGCGGGGGCGGCTTTGCGCCAGCTTGAAAGCAAAGCGCATGACGCGCTCCACCCCGGCGCGGGTCATCATGGTCACGTCGGTAGCGGCCTCGATCGGGTGGCCCTGGTGCACACGGCCACCCACGCCCGAGTACTCGCCCTCGGAGTTTTCGCGCACGATCACCCAGTTCAGGTCTTCAGGCTTGCAGCGCTTCAGAGGCGCGTCAATGCCGGGCAGTATGCGGGTAGGCCGCACATTGGCGTATTGGTCAAAGCCCTGGCAGATTTTCAGGCGCAGGCCCCACAGGGTGATGTGGTCGGGAATGTGAGGGTCACCGGCCGAACCAAACAGAATGGCGTCTTTGCCACGCAGCGCGTCCAGGCCGTCGGCCGGCATCATCACGCTGTGCTGGCGGTAGTAGTCGCCGCCCCAGCTAAAGCTTTCAAAGTCAAAGGCAAACGCATGACCTGCGGCTGCCAGTGCTGCCAGCACGGTTTGCCCGGCGGGCACCACTTCTTTGCCAATGCCGTCTCCGGGAATGCATGCAATTTTGTAAGTTTTCATGGGAAGCAACTTTCTGGCTAACAGATGACAACGGACGTCGAATGTAGACCTTGATCGCGACTAGCAAGGTCGTTAAAGTGAGCTCATTTTTTACTTTGAGTAAACAATGAGCACGCCTGCCACCGCACCCTCTGAAATGCATTTCTTCAGCCTGCTGGTGCGAATGGGGGGCTTTTCAGCCACAGCCCGCGAACTGGGCCTGAGTACCGCCGCCGTGAGCAAACGGCTGGCACAGATCGAGAGCAGACTCGGAGTCCAATTGCTTCACCGGAGCACCCGGCGCTTCAATCTGACACCGGAGGGGGAGCTGTACCTGGGGCATGCGCGGCGCATCCTGGCCGACATCGACGACCTGGAAAAGCTGCTGTCAGGTGCCACCTCTGCTCCCAAGGGCCTGTTGCGCGTGAACGCCACGCTGGGCTTCGGGCGCAGCCACATTGCGCCATTGATTTCCCGGTTCTCTGCCCTACACCCGCAGGTACAAGTCGAACTGCAACTCACCGTCAATCCGCCACCACTGACAGAAGATGCGTTTGACGTGTGCATTCGCTTCGGCGAACCGCCAGATGCGCGGGTGCTTGCTACGCGCCTGGCACCCAACCGCCGCCTGCTGTGTGCCGCACCCGGCTATCTGGCCCGGCACGGTACACCGCGCACCCCCTCAGACTTGACGCTGCACAACTGCCTGGGCATTCGCCAAGGCGACGAGGCATATGGAGTTTGGCGCCTCAGTCCCGGCACGAACAAACCCTTCGAGGCCGTCAAGGTGCGTGGGAATCTCAGTACCAACGATGGGGAAATTGCCGTGAACTGGGCCCTGGATGGCCATGGCATCGTGATGCGCGCAGAGTGGGACATTACACGTTACCTACGCAGTGGACGCCTCGTCACAGTACTGGACGACCACATCACCCCACCAGCCGACATCCATGCCGTTTATCCCCAACGCCACCAGACAGCGGCTCGCGTTCGGTCATTTGTGGATTTTCTGGCCAAGGCCTTCTCCGCTACGCTGCCCTCGGCAGACATGCACCCTGGATGGACCAAGGCAGCCTGACAGCACCGGAGAAGCGGATTTGCAGGCGAAATGGGTCTGACGCCCCCAACCGCTACCCCACTACCAGCCGCCCCAGCACCACCGGCTTGTCCGCGGCGTCGGCCTGCAGCACCAGCCCCTCGCCCGACGCGGTGTTCACCCCCACCAGGTCGGCCAGCACAAACATGTGCGTCACCCACACCG